>JAANMU010000010.1_pt1 | contig 198086 bp, 146 predicted proteins | sample 7279701 | NCBI WGS metagenome assembly JAANMU01 (sample SAMN14094539, study PRJNA606508) | bioreactor metagenome | isolation source: A lab-scale SPAN reactor treating ammonium-rich wastewater day 57 | place: Ireland: Galway | collected 2017-03-13
CGAAAACTTGAGCTTCGTTCGCCGCTTTGTGACCAGCCTCCTCAAGCAAGACACTTCGCGCTCCAGTTTGAAGACCAAGCGCAAACGCGCCGGATGGAACACCGCTTTCCTCGAAAAGCTCTTGTTCGGCTAAAATTTTGATGCGATGGCCGTGCGGAAACGGCGGATCGGGATGTCGAATGGTCGAAGCCGATGTCGATCAACGAGATTTCGGTCTTGTTAGATGTTCACCGAAATACCGTTACTCGGTGGCTGAAGAGGGGCGAGCTTCGTGGCGAAGAAGTGGGCAGCGGGTGGCGAGTCGCTATGGAGGACTTGGAGAAACTGAGCAGGAAAGGGATATGATCTGCGCTCGCTTCGGGAACAGGGTTTTCACGATGAAAAATTAAGGCGGCGCACCTCGCTACAAAACGGCCGCCTCTTTGCGCCTTCGAGGCGCCGGTGGAGACGAGCTTTGCACCATCTTGCACCATGATGCACTCCCGAGCGGGTTTCGTCTTCAGGCGATTCTGAACCAAGGTTAAACAGGGGAGATCGTTCCATCTTCCTTGTTTTTTTAGCCGCCAATCATGGAAAACCGCCCTGGCACAGGCAGTGCCACTGCCCTTCGGAGTGCCCTCGACGCCGAACTCAATTTGGCCTCGATTGTCTGCCAGATCGAGTGTCACCTTTCCCGGATTGCCGACCACTTCGATCCGCCGCCGCCCGACAAGGTCGATACTGCTTATGTGGCGGAACGGCTGGGTTGCACCACAGACTACGTGGCCATGCTGGCACGAGACGGCGGTATTCCACCGTCTTGCCTGGTGAAAGGAACAGGCAACGGCAAGCCATGGAAGTTCCATCGGTCGCAAATCGAGACCTGGATCGCCTCCCGGTAACGACGGATGTCAGGACTGGACGTTCGTTCGGGAGATTGAAGAATGCCGAAGAAGCCGAAACCGAAGAAAGTCAATACGACGGTGATTGTGAATGGTGTTCCGATCGCCGTTACATTGCACCCGCCAACTGCAACGAGAAAGTCGTGGTATGCGTACTGGAGCGGACTCACCTACGCCAAGAGCACCGGTTGCGCCGATCTCGAAGATGCGTTTGTTGCCGTACAGCGGATGGTGACGAACGGTGGTCAGAAGCCATCAGTAAAGGAGACGCTGCTCTCGGATGAGGAGTTCAGCCAAATACAGCACCGACATTTTTCAAAGAAGAATGACCCAGCGGCTCGCAAGCGGGCCGAGAAATCTTTAACGGCGTGCATGGAGGCAATCACGGCGTTCTGAGAGATCAGCGGACTCTCGCCAGTCACAAGGGCAACTCCGGACAATTGCGAGCGTTTCCAGCACGATGCGCTCACAATGCCGAAGAACTGGCGGTCGAAATATCCAAATAGCCGAGAAGACGCCGACACGCTCAGTCCGAACACCGTCATCAAATGGTCGGTGGCGTTGCGGGCCGCCTACGAGCGGGCGAATCGAAATGCGGGCCGCAAATGCGTGCGAGGGGTTGTGCCCGAAGAAAAGTTGCTATCCAGCAACCCGTGGACGAAGTTCACCTGGATCGAGGGACGAGAGAAGAAAATCCGGCAATTTGATCCTCAGGAACTGGTGTCGTTCCTTGATCACTTGGAAACCAAGTGGCCTGAGGTGTCGATCGGTCCGCTCATGGCGAAAATTTACGTATGGTCGGCAAGCCGTCGAGAGGAAATTGCAGGGCTTCGCTGGGACTCGCTGCGAAAAATGGGCGACGAGTTCCACTTTGACATCGTAGGCAAATGGGGAATTCGAAAATGGTTTCGGGTTCCGGAGTTGCTGATTCGAGACCTGGAAGCGATCAAGACCGACAGCCCAAACGTATTCGGAGCGTTCCCGAGCCAGCTTCGGCGGTTCCACGAGAGTGGATCACGTCCGTGGACGGCAAATCACGTTAACCCCGAATTCGAAGTTTACAATGTAGGCCGCTGGTTCTACGAACGAGTCTTAGCATGGTCGAAAACACTACCTGGTGGTAAAGCGTCGACGCACGTTTTTCGAAAAACGACGTTGCAATATGCGAGGCGAGGCGAGGATGTCAATCGGCAAGTCGCCTTGGACGCTAGGGTCACGGAGGGAGTGATGATGACAAATTACGTGTTGGAAAGCGACGAAGAACTACGCCAGCGGAGTAACCGAACGTTCCAAAGAATTATTGCCAGCTTGCCGCCAGAGGTTGCTCGCCGCTTCGGCTTTGAGGAGCCGGCCAACAAAACCGCCAGAAGGGAGTTACGCAAGGCCATCGCCGACGAGAATTGGCAATTGGTGGTGGAACTTGCCGGAGAACTCGCCAAGCAAAGCGTAGGCAAGCAAACAGCCGTGTAAGCAGAAAGAAAGGACGGTAGTCGTCCGCCGGCCTCGTCCGGGCAGTTTTTGTGAAATCCTGTGAAAAGCAGTTTCGGGCGCCGAAATGGGATTTCGCAAAAACGACGCAAGCCCTTGTTTAACAAGGGCTTGCGAAGTACGCCCGGAGGGACTCGAACCCCCAACCCTCGGTTCCGAAGACCGATGCTCTATCCAATTGAGCTACGGGCGCGTGGTGGCTTGGAATGGGGTTAGTTTAGTCGATTCTCTTGGGGAGCAAAAGCGGTTGTGAGGCGTCAGCGGGAGCGGGTGAGTTGAGCGGTCCAACGCTCGCCCCGCCTTTGGAGCGTGACTCGCGGAGGGGTGATCGCCACCACCTGGAGCTGGGCGTATTCTTCGCCGACCGCCAGAATTTGCACCGTGTCGTCAATTTCCAGAACCACGCGCGGGCCATCCAGGTTCGCAAAACCCCGGACCACTACCGAAGGTCCGTCGCCCGTGCTGGGCAGCCGCGCCATGGTCGAGAGGTCCGGCGGAAGAAACAGCTCCGTGCGGTGAGGATAGGGCGGCTGGAACGGTTGTTCGGGCGCCACGGCGGAAGGCGTCGACGCCGGGGGCGCTGCCGCGGGTTGCGGTTGCGTCGGGGGAGACGTGCGCGCCACCGGAGCAAGCGGAGTTGCGGCCGATACCGGCGGAACGTCCGCGCCGCAGCCCCCGCTGGTCAGGAGCAGCGCCGCAGCCAACACGGCCGGTGTCAACGTCGATCGAAGGTAGCGCGTCATTGCGCAAAAATACGTTACCGTATAGGGGCGCGCTTTCTTCCCGGCTGTCGAGATCGGCCAATGGCTCGCCACACGGCCGCATAGTCTGCTCAATCGCTACGCCCGATGCGTTCACTGACGACGCGACGTTGCGGCCTCCGACGATGCCGAGGCCCGCGGAGTGCGATGGAAGATACTGTTCCAGGCGGTCCGGCGCGACTGCGCCGCACCCGGCGTCGCGAGGGATTCCGGCTTCGATTCCAGGGACGAGCCTTTGGCAACCTGGCTGCCACGACGTGACGACGGTCCAGGCATGGCCTCTGGGGGCGGGAGCAGCCACTCTTCCTGATCCTCCGACGGAGGTCGCGGTCGTGCTTGCTCTTGCGGAAGCCGCGGTTGTGGCGCCGGAGGCGGAAGGGCCTCGATCCTCGGTTCGGGCGACAAGGGCGCGGGAAGCCGCGGCGCGGGCGGTAGCGCGGTTTGCGGGAAATCGAACGGCGTGATCGGATAGGGGCGCCCCGCCGCCGGCACGGGAGGTAATCGCGGGATGTAGTGAAGTTCGGACGGTTCCTCCAGTTCCTCGACGATCACCGGCGCCTGGGGGAAAGGATTCAAGGGCGAATTGGCCGTGGGCACGCCCCCCAGCATGTGCCGGGATACCTCGCGGGCCGCCTGTTCGCGCGGTAGTCCACAGTCGAATACCGTGACGATTTCCGGGCGCAAAAACACCACCAACTCGCTTTCGCGGATTGTGGTATGGCGACTTCGGAACAAAGCTCCGACGTACTTGATGTCTTTCAGAAACGGCACGCCGTTGGTATCGGTAATCTCCTGCCGTTGCCGCAGGCCGCCAATAACCAAGGTCTGCCCGTTCGCCACGCGCACCGTGGTATTCGCTTCACGGCGATCAATGATTGGTTGCGGCTGTTCGCCTGGCGTGAAACCCGTCAGGCGGCTAAAGCTGGGGGTGACGGACATCTGGATGGTGGCGTCGGCGGCGATTTGCGGCGTCACTTCCAGCTTGACGCCCGCCTCGCGAAACGCGGTGGTGCCAATACTGCCGCCTTGTTGGGTCTGGGTTAATTGCTGGTAGGGGATTTCCGTGACAATCGCAATGGTGGCGGGTTCGTTATCGACCACGGTGACGTTCGGATTGGCCAGCAACCGCGAGTCCTGCGCCTGGCTGAGCGCCTGAACCACCGCCGCCAGGTCCACGTGGCGGCTGAGATTCTTCAGCGTCATCACGCTGCCCGGCGCGCCGGGCACCGCCAGCGGCGCCAAGTCCGTGGCGCCGCTGAAAATGGTTTGTGCTTCATCGGCGCTGTCGTGCCGGTATTTCAGGGCGTGGCCCCAGTTGACCCCTAACCGATCCATGTCTTGCAGGCTCAGATCGTAAATCAGGGCGGTAATGCGGACTTGTTGCCGGGGCGTGTCGAGTTGCTGCACGACCCGCGCGGCTAACCCCAAATTGAAGGGGCAGTCCGCCACGACCAGGCGATTTTCGGCCGCCAGCACGGCGACTTTGCCCGTGGGCGAAAGCACCGCTTGCACCGTGTCTTTCATGGCGATGGCGCTGGCGTATTGGGGCGCGAAGTGGGCGACATCGATCGCCGCCGGTTGGCCGAAAGGACCAATCGCCGAAGCGGCCACCGTATCCATTTCCAGCGCCAGACCTCGAATTACCTGCAACCGGTCGGGAAAATCGGCGATCAACAACACGCCCGCCACGTCGATCGCTTGAATCTTTCCTTGAGGAGAACACAACAGGCGAAGGCTTTCGACCACCTTGCTCGGTTCGCAGTGGGTCATGGGCACGGCGGCGGTGGCGAACATCGGGTTCACCTCGCCCAGCTCCGCCAGGGGGACTACCACCAGGCTTTGCCCCACCGGGCGATAGCCATACCCGTTGGAAAGAAGCACCGCGTCCAGGATTTCGCGGAGCGGGGCTTGTTTGAAAGCGCCGGTTACGCGGCCTTCGATGGATTTGCTGAAGACGAGATTCACGCCCCACAGTTCGCCGACGCGCAGCAGGGTTTCGGCCATGGAGGCATCTTCCAGCTCCAGATCGCCGCGACGTTCGAGTTTATCGACGAGCGAGGGGTCCACCGGGCGCGGCGCTGGCATCTGTAGTTGTGCAATCGCGGTGGCGCAGAGCGACAGCCACAGCACGCCCGCCGCAACGAAGCAGGCCAAGCCGCGCTCGGTGCGTCGCCGCGCCCCCCGAGCTGTCCTGGCCCTGCAAACAAGGGCGAGCATGAGGTCCTCCCGTGACGCAAACGCGACGAGAATCCGTTTAGGGCTTAGCCCCCTCGTCGCTTAAATCAAACAAAATGCACTCCAACTCCAGCAACGTCTCCGACTCGTTTCCTTCCACGGGCCGCAACGTAAACTGGCTTCCGTAAAGCAACGTATTCAGCTTTAACAGTTTCCCCAAAAACTCCCGCACGTTCGGCAGCTTGCCCGATACGGCCATCGACAGGACGTGGGAACGCAACTGAAACCGAGTCTTGGGTTCCGCCGGGGCGAGCGTCTCGGAGGCTAAGGGATTATCTCCTTTTTTCCAGGGGCGTTGTCGCGATTCACCTGCGTTGATACGGCGAATCTGGCACGAAGTCTGGCGGGCCAGATCGACGACTTCTCCACGAAACACCGACAAACGTTCGGGCGGCATGCAGGCGGCTTCCAGACGCTCCAAGGCGGCGCGCCGTTCGGTCGCTTGTTGTTCCCATTGGCCGCGCCGTGCGACTTCGCGAACGATCTCCTCCAGTTCGGCCTGCATTTGCGCGCGCTGTTCGCGTAACGCAAGGAGACTATCGACGGACGGCCACACCAGAAAAAATCCTAAAGCCAAAGATAGGGTTATGACGATTCGCCGCCGATGAGGCCCTTCCAGACACTCCCGCAATAATCGTTCGATCATGGACGATCCTTTCGGCTGGCGTCTCCGGCGGCAGACGCAAGGTTTAACTTAACGTCAAAGGTCGTCGTCGGACCGGTCGCCAGCCGCCGCGACTGCATGGCTTCCAGTTGCACGTCGTGCATGCCCGGCGCCTGATCGAGCCAACGGACGAGTTCGTAAGCCGCCTCGTCGCCGTAACTGGCGCCCGACAGCGTCAGGTTGCGTTGCGAACCTGCTTCGAGCCGGTTCAGCCAGACGTTGTCGGGAAGACAATGGGCAATGGTTTCCAGCACGTTGTCCCAGGCCGGGTTGACCAAGGCCTGGCGGATGCCCCGCAGGTGCTCGGTCTTGACGTCGGCGCGGTGAATATCGGCCTGGAGCCGAAGCGTCGCGGCCCGCGCCGGTTCGTGTTCTTCCATACGGTGCGCCAGTTCCGTGCAACGCGCCTGCTCGACCACGTTCAGACCGTACCCCAGCACCGAAAGCAGCAGCATGGCCGCCACCGGCCAACCGTTCCGCAGCACCAGCGGGAGCAGCTTGGCGCGTTGCCGGGCGATCACGCGGTCCATGAAATTCGGACCGTAGCCCTGTGCGGGAGCGTCGCCCGCGTCCAGGCAGCTTCCCAAAGCCGCGACGTGCTCGGTCCCCGGCCGGCTGCGATCAAACTTCCAGTCGGCGTTGATCGACAGCGGATCGAACACTTCCATGTCGAGTCCGCCCCAACGGCGGAAGCTGGCCTGCGCCGCCTGCACGGCTTCGGCCGAGCCGAACAAGTAACCTCCCGTCAGGCGCGCCGCGTGGGCCGGCGCGCCGACCTGGCGAAGGCAGCGCGCACAGTAACGCTCCAGGCGATTTCCGTGGTGAGCCACGATATCGGCCACATCGTCGGCGTTCTCGCGACCACCAGGACAGTAATCAAGCAGCAGTTGGCCGCGGTAGGAAATGCCTAGTTCCAGGCTGCCTTCGGCCAGGTTGACCATCAATTGCGGCGCGTCCGCGTCGCGCCGCGCCCGTCCCAGCACGCGGCTGAGCGCTAGCAGCGAGGGTTGCACCCGCCCCGGACGTACACCGGCCTCGGCAAGAATGGCCAACAAGCCGTCGATTACGCGCTCATTGGCGACGGCCGCCAGCGCGTATTCGTGCCGGGCGTCCAGGGCCGCAACCGTCGTGGCGACCGATTTGCGACCGGCGCCCAGGCTAAGATACAAGCCGGCCCGCTGCTCCAGTTCCTTCAACTCCTGACGCACGTGACTGGCGCGTCCGGTAACGACCCGCGTCACGCAGAAGTCGCGACTCAAAGCGACGTGCATGGCCAGGCCGCGAAGCTTTTCTTCGCCAACCAGCTTCGCAATGGCTGTTGCCAGTTCCTGCCGCGCTAACTCGCCATGAAGCGAAGTCGCCTGCTTGCGCCACTCCAACGAGCGCGTGCGGGCGTGGAACCGCCCCGAGGTCGAGTCTGGCTCGACCACGGCAAAATGGACGTGGCGCGAACAGATTTCCAGCGCCGCGGTCGGCGGGGCCGGTTTCCGGGATTTTCGACTCATACACAAACTCCTGCATCCCTGATCGAGCGTTATCTGGCGGACCGGCCGGCATCGATACGTCGGAACCTGGCTTTTCCCACGAAATTGTAGGTCAGGCTGCGTGCGACGACGCCGAGCGTCGTCACGCGGGGGCGACGTCAAACTGTTTCGCCTGGGGCCGCGCGTCCTAATATTGCTCCAGGGTGATTTCGATGGTGCGGGTAACGCCGTTTGCGGCTCCGATGGCGGTGATGACGAGGGTGTCGTCCGCGCCGTCGGCAACGGTTGCCGAGTACGTGCTTCCGCTGCCAGAAGGGAACTCCGTGCTGGGGATTCCCGTTCGCCAGGAAAGGTCGGCTTCCAACTCGGCCAGGGCGTGGTGCGCGCCGGCGCTCGCCAGGAAATAGGCTCGTTGATAATCAACCGTGTGACGCAGCGCGGTTAGTTGCAGCGTCTCGGTTTCGAACATCGCCACCACGATGACGGTGGTCATGGTAATCACAAAGATGCACACCAAGAGCGCCGCGCCTTGGCGTTGCCGGCGATTTTCGCGGTTGCGTTTCATGCATGGCTCCGGTGGGAAGGCTGTGTCGCGCCGCTACCAACTGCGCAACCAAACCCATCCCGCCACGGTGCGCGAGCCGCCCGAATCGCGGGGAAGGTTGACGCGTACCTGGCACTTAAGGGAACGAATCTCGCTAGGCGTGGCGGTCACCGTCACGCCATCCGCCTGATAGCCGGTGAAGGATAGTTCGGTGATTTCCTCCGCCAACAAATCGGTGGCCGCGCCCACGCCATAAAGCACTTCGTTGGTGGCGTTGTTCCGGGTCCACACGTGTGTTGAACCGTCGGGCATCGCCAACGAGAGCGATCCCGCAGCGTTGCCGGCCGCGGTCACGGCGACGACAGCCTGCGCTTGACGGCAGCGGCGCGCGACATGCCGCCAGGTGGCGTGGGCGGCTTGGATGCGCGTCGAGTCCGCCTCGTGCGCCAACCAGGCGCCGTGCATGCCGCGCAGCACGACCGCCGCCGACACCACCACCGTCGTCAGCAGCGTGCTGGCCAGGATCAACTCCAAAAACGACATCCCGCGCCGGCGGGCTGCTGCGCGTCTCATTCCAGGTATCCTTCGATTTTGGCCGCCTTGCTCGCCAACACCGTGGAAGGTTCGCCCACGTCCAGCACCGTGTCGCCGTCCTGGTCTTCCCAAACCGTGGCGGTGACGGCCATTAGGCGGTCGGCAATGCCTCCTTGGAGCGCGTCGTCCGAACGCACGACGCGAAACCGCACTTGGGCATAGCCGTCCGCGGCGAAGTCGCCGGCGACGGTTGTCGCGTTCCAGTTGGCGAATACCAACGCCAAGTGCTCCTCCAACTTGCTCACGCACAGGGTAGACAGGAGTTCTTGCGTCTCGACGCGGCGGCTTTGCTCCAGCGCGTCGCGCATCATGCGCAGGGCCGGAACCAGCGCCGCGGCGATCAACGTGACCGCGGCCACCAACTCCAAGAGCGATTGCCCTCGACGACGTGCGTGCGGTCGCATGGCGAACTCCGGAAAGAAACGAAAGGCGCGTCTACTCGACAAAGGTAGGTCACACAAAGCGCTCCATGCGTTCGGCAATGACGAGGGGGAAACGCTTGCGAAGCCAAGGCGCCGCACGTTCCTGGCCGCGAAGGAGGAAGGAGACGCGTTGTGGGGCCGCGTTCCGTTTGCCCCCAACGACTAGTGGCTTCCCGAGGCGTGTCCCGAGATGCGGTGGGTGGTGTCGTCGAGGCTGTACGCGGCGTTGCTGACGGGGCAAAGCGGCAAGCCTTCGGGAAAGGTGGCCGAAGCGGCGATAACGGAAATGTCGCTGGGCCAAGCGCCGTTCTCAAAGTAGTAGCGTTCGATCGCGGCGTTGATTTCGGCCTTATTGCGCAGGCAACCGTACTCCTTGCTCGCCATGCCCGTCGTGTGGATCCGCCCGATCACGACCGAGGCGATCACGCCCAGAATGATTACAACCGCCAGCAATTCCAGAAGCGAGAATGCGGCTCGCTGGCGTGGGTAGGACATCGTGCGACGCTCCGGCACGAGGGACGTTACAACTCGGTCACGCGGACGGCGCCAGTGACGGGAACCACGGTTAATCGCCAGGTGCGGTCAGGGCCGGTAAAAGTCACCTGGTAGGCCGCCAGCGCCGCGCCTTCAAAGTTGAACTCGGCTTGAGCATGGGAAACCGTCACCGTCTCTTGGTGCGGAAAGGTCCGAGCGGCATCCACTGCCTGCGCGCCGCCGCCCAAACGCCGATACAGCGTATATCCCGTAACCTGCCCGCCGCTGGAAGTAAACTCCAGGTAATGGTTGTCGCCGGTGGCGATCGCGCGCCGGCGTGCTTGCATCATGTCCAGCGCCAATCGCCGCGCGTCGGCGTTGGCGGCAAAGTTCATTCTCGGCAGCGGTCCCAATCGGGAGGCCGCAACCGCCGTAAAAATCGCCAACAACGTCAACACCATGATTAGCTCCAGCAACGTCAATCCCGCGACGCTACGACGGATTGCCGCGCGCTTGCGGGAACAGCGACGATCAACATGGAACTGGTTCATGGCGCCCTCGCGCTCGTCCACGTTCGGCGACGCGGACGTTCACCGAGACTGCGTGGTTTACGGGTGGGTGCTGCCCGAGTGACTGGTGACGCGCTTGGTCGTGGCGTCCAGCGCGTAAGCGCTGGTGGAAACCGGGCACACGGGCACGCCATCGGGAAAGTATGCGCTCAGGGCCGTGGTGTCGGCCGGCAGCGAACCGTTGTCAAAGTAATACCGCTCCACGGCGCTGTTGATCTCGGCCTTGTTCTGGAAGCAGGCGTTCTGCTTAGCCGTGACGCTGGAGTAGGTGATTCGCGGAATCACCACGGCCGCGATCACCCCCAGGATGATCACCACGGCCAACAGTTCCAGCAGCGAGAACCCCTCACGATGCTTGCGAAGTTGCATTGCTCATTCTCTCCCAAAAGTAGTCAGCCCCAGTATCGGTTGATTCATGTTCCCGCTAAGCGGACGGGAGCGCCCGCGGCTCCTCAATGCACGTGCCCTATAATCCGTCGCGTGGTCGGGTCGAAAGTGTATGCCGAACCATCGACCGGACACGCCGGTAATCCTTCGGGAAGGTAGTCGGGGTCGGCCGCCAGATCGCTCAAGTTTACGACGGGCCAGGCGCCTTGGTTGCGATACCACAACTGGGCTTGCACCTCGATATTCCCTTTCAATGTATAGCACGCGTTTTTTTTCGCCGTCGATGAGTTATTGGAAAATCGCGGAAGGATTACCAGGGCCACCGTGGCCAGCACCGACGCCGCCACCAGCATTTCCAGAAACGTCATGGCGCGCCGCGGCGCGGGCCCGCGCAACGCGGCCCGACGCACGGGGAAATTGTTAGGAAGCCTGGCCATTCATCGCTCCAATCATGTCGAACATGGGCAAGTAAATGGCGAGCAGCACCACGCCGATCATGACCGCCAGCCCGATGGTCAGCGTCGGCTCGAGTACGCCGACCATGATGCGCGTTTGTTGTTCGATCTCGCGACGCAGATGCACGCGAATCGCCGCGGTTGATTTGGCCAGGCTCCCCGTGCGTTCCCCCACGACGACCAGTTGCCCGACCACGGGCGGAAACAAGTCGCCCAGGTTGTCCACCTCGCGGCTAAAACGTTCGCCCCGCAAAACCGCCGCCTCCAGCCCCGCCACCGAGCGGGCAATGGCCGCATTGGTGACGACCCCGCGCGCGACTTGCAGCGCATCGACCACCTTAAAGCCTGATTCGAGCAGGTTTCCCAGAACTTCCATGAATCGCAGTACGACGATATTCCGCCACCAGCCTCCGATAAAAGGAATCCGCAAGAGCGCGCGGTCAATCGTGTAGGCCGTGGCGGGCGAACGCCGCATCTGGCGCAGCGTCAGTAATCCGCCCACCACCGTCAAAGGCGCGATCCAGCCATACGCCATCGCCAGTTCGGACGACCCGATCAAGAACCGCGTGATCCACGGCAGCGGCACGCCGGCATCGTTGTACGTTTCTTGAAAGACCGGGATGACGAACAACAGCATGAAGGTAATGGCCGCGGTTCCCACCACGGTCAGAATGCCCGGGTAGGCAAGTTTGCGCACGACCTGCGAGCGGACCTGGTCCGATTCCTCCAGTTGCCGGGCGAGCACCTCGCACGTATTGGCCAGCGTGCCGGCCCGCTCGCCGCTTTGCATCTGGCAGATCATCACGCGGTCGAACGACTCGGGATAATCGGCGAGCGCCGCGCTGAAGGCGCCGCCTGTCTCGATCCGGCGGCGAAAGACGCTCAGCAACCCCGTGCGACGGCGCAGCGAACGTTCTTGCTCCAAAACGGCGATGGCCTTGGCCAAGGGCAAGCCATTGTCCAGCAGCGTGGCCAGATTGCGGAAGAGATAGGTTAGTTCCCTCCGCTTCAGTTTGACCGGTTTGGGCGCTCCGCCCACGCTCGCGAACAGTCCTTCCATCCGCGACCAGGCGGAGGCGGCAGGTTTTGCAGGGGCGGAGGTCATGGGCGAAACTCGATACTCCAATGCAAAGCGATTTAACCCAGCGCCTTGTAATACGCTTCTTCCAACGAAGTGCGGCCGGCGTAAACCTGGGCCAGGCCCGCGGCGGCCAGCTCGGTCATCCCGTCGTCCAAGGCGATCTTCCGTAGATGCGTGGTGGGCAGACCGCGTTCGATCCCCTCGGCCATGGCGGGCGTTATGGTCATGATTTCGAAAATCGGCATGCGGCCCGCGTAGCCGGTTCCCAGGCACTTGCGGCAGCCGCGGCCGCGGTAAAATACCGCGTCGTCCGAGCGCGGGCGATCTTTGAGCAAGGCGCGAAGCATGGCCTCGTTCGGCTCGTACGGTTCCTTGCACTCGGGGCACAGGGTCCGCAACAACCGCTGCGCCACCGAACACAGCAGCGCGCCGCCCACCTTGAACGAATCCACGCCCAGGTCGTTCAAGCGAGCGACCGCGCCCACGGCGTCATTGGTGTGAAGCGTGCTAATAAGCAAGTGCCCGGTGAGCGCCGCTTGCACGGCGGTGCGCGCGGTCTCATGGTCGCGAATTTCACCAACCATGATCACGTCGGGGTCTTGCCGCATGATGTACTTGAGCGCGTTGGCGAAGCCCAGGCCGTGGTCGTTGTCGGCCGCCACCTGGTTGATTCCGGTCAGGCGGTATTCCACTGGGTCTTCGACCGTCACAATGTTCCGTTGCGTGGCGTTGAGCGCCGACAACATGGCGTACATGGTGGTGCTCTTGCCCGAGCCGGTTGGCCCGGTGACGACGATCATGCCGTGCGGCTTGCCCAACACGGTGAGAACGGCTTGCCGCTCCCGGGCGCTTAGCCCCAGCCGGTCCAGGCTGAAGATCTTATTGCCGTCGTCCAACACGCGCATCACCACCTTCTCGCCGCCCACGGTGGGAATGGTGCTGACGCGCAAGCTGGCCTTGACACCGCCTTCGGAGATCGCCAGGTGTCCGTCCTGCGGGCGGCGGGTCTCGGTGGTGTCCATGTCGGCCATGACCTTGATGCGAGCCACGACCGATTCTTCAATTTGCTTGGGAATGGTCATGACCGCCTGCAACTCGCCGTCCACGCGGTACCGCACGCGCATTTCGGGAACGTGCGGCTCCAGGTGGATGTCGCTGGCTTGGGCGTTGACGGCCCCCATCAGGATCGAACGCACCAGGCGGACCACGGGCGGCTCGTCCTCGGCCGGCGTTCCTATGATCGGCGTTTCGGCAGCCGCTTTGCCCGAAGCGGCCAACTCGGCCATCTTCATATCGACAATCGTCTGACGGGCCACAATGCGTTCGTCGTAGCCCATATCCAAGGCTGCCTGCACGTCGTGCTGCAAAGCCACCTCGGGCGCCACGCGATAGCCCGTCAACAGCTCGACCTCGGAAATGGTTTCGATGTCGTCGGGGGCCACCATCGCCAGCGATAGCGTGATTCCCTCCAGCGAAACCGGGGTCGCCTGTCGATTGCGAGCAAACGATTCCGGCAACAACCGCACCAGTTGCGGGTTGACCGCTTGCGGGCCGATGGCCCGGAAGGGGACCTCAAACTGCTCCGCCAGCGCGGCGCCCAATTGTTGCTGGTTAATCAGCCCACGCTGGAGCAGGATCACTCCCAGCATGCCGCGCTCCGACGACTGGCTGGCTAGCGCATGCTGGAGCTGATTTTCACTAATCAGCCCCTGTCGGACCAGGATGTCGCCCAGACGGCCTGCCATGAGTGACGCGGGAAGGAGGATGCGGTAGGTATGCTTTTGAGGGTGGGCCACTCGCTCCGCGAGTGCGCCACATTGTTTACGCTTCGAGGGGCAACCAATGCTCCAGCTTTTGCTCCAGCACGGCCGGATCGTAGGGGACCACCAGATAGTCCTTTACGCCGGCCGCAAACGCGCGATGCACGGCTTCCAGGTCGGCGTTGCTCGATAGCCCCAACACGGGCACGCCGGCTGAACGTTCATCGTTGCTCAGTCGATCGACCAATTGGAAACCTTCGCTGCCGCTCAAGAGCAGATCGACCACGATCAGCCCCGGCGACTCACGCTCGACCGCTTCCAACACGGCTTCGCTCGAGGCCACGCACTCAACCCGGTAACCCAGCAGCTCCAAACGAAACGCGGTAATCGCTCCCAGCGTTGGGTCGTCGAGCACCAATAGGACTTTCGGCGAGGCGATTTGCATGGGTCTAGGCGCGGTGTATCGCGAATCTGTGTCAATGCATTGCCCAACCCTAGGTCGCGTCGCCGGGCGCGTCAAAACATCGCTGGGCATTCCGCGTTTCCTGTTGAGCGGGGAAGGCGGGTGGCGCCAGATATGCAGGCTTCGCCGGATATTGCCCCATAAGACGGCCGCACTGCTTGTTCCCGCGTGAGAAGCAAACCGCCGTGGAGATTACCGAAAGCACAGGCCTTGCGAGTCCCGCCCCCATGATGGCGCTTGGACCGTCGCGCGGAGCGGCTACAATAAGGGGGGTATTGCGAGATCGTTTTCCCTGGGAGACGTGTCATGATTAGCGATCCTCACGTTCACGAATCGGGACCCGGCCTGGACCGGGAGGCGAAAATCCGCGAATATGCGTATCTTCTTTGGGAGGAAGCCGGGTATCCGGAAGGCGACGGCGTGGATTTCTGGGTCCAAGCCGAGCAGAACGTCGTTGGCAGCGAAGAAGAATAACTCCAATCGACGCTGCGCCTCCCATCCATCCTTCAGCACGTTTCGCATTTCAAAGGAAAACGCATGTCTGCGGCCAAGCACTACGCCCACGTAGCCGAAATCAAACGCCAGTTGGCGGCCAAATACACCCGCCTCGCGATGAATGCCAAAAGCACTCCCCGGCGGAAGACCTATCTCTACCGGGCCGAGAAATACAGCAATCAGGCCCGCATGCTTTCCAACAAAGCACAAATTAAATAACCAGCGTTTCGCATGCGTGGCGGCGCGAGCCAGTTCGCAAGCAGCCATTGGCGAGCGGAGCGTTTGGCCCTTGATCGCGTCGGCGCTGGACGTAGGTTGCCGGGCGTGTCGGATGAATCAAGCGACCTGAGCGCATGGGGCGGCGGTTTCGTCCGGCTTATGCTGGCCGCTTGCCAAGGATGGCATCGGTGGCCGGAAATTACGCTTCGGGAGGAGTGGCTGACTCGACATCTTCCAACGGTTGGGGCGCCAGGGCGACGGCGGCGTGGCCCAACACGCGCCACGCCTTGTACTTGAATAGCGCCGTGCCCGTTCCCCCGTAACGCGGATCCTCGCTGGAGAACAGCACCTTCCACTGCATGCCGGCGGGGGGCGCCACGAGCGGTTCGGCCACGGGCCGCCAGTCCAAGTCGCGTCCCAGGTTGACCAACAGCAAGCGGTCGCCATGCTCCTGCCCTAAGTAGCGCAGCAAGAACGCCTCCGGGCCGATCACGGCGCCGTGAATGGCGGCGGCGTCCTGTGAGGCGAACACCGGGTCTTCCTTGCGCAGTCGGATCAAGTCGCGATGCAACTCGACCGTGCGCCGATGCTGCTCCCACTCGCTCCAATCGAGCTTGGACCGTTCGAAGGTGCGCCGCGACTCGGGATCGGTGTCGGGCAGGGGGGCCGGCAGTCCCGCCACGCGACCAAAATGACGCAGGAACTCCCACCGGCCCTCGCGCACCAGCTTAGCTAGGTCCACCTCGTGATCGGCAAAGTAAAGGAACGGCGCCGAACTGGCGAACTCCTGTCCCTGGAACAACAGAGGCGTATTGGGCGAAAGCAAGAGCAATGTTGTTAGCGCGCGGAATCGGCCCGGCGTGGTCAGTTCGTGCAATCGGCGGCCATGCGCCGAGTTGGCCACCTGGTCATGGTTTTGCAGGAACGTGACGAACCGCGCCGCCTGTTGGCTCCAGGTGGGCGTGCCGCGGTACTTCTGTTGCCGCGAGTTCCACTGCCCCTGATAGAGATAACCCCATTTGACGGCCGAGACCAACTCTTGCGGCGTGCCCGCGTAATCGGCGTAGTAATACTCCGCATGCCCCGTGGCCGCCACTCGGGCCGAGTGGTGGAAGTCGTCGTTCCATACCCCGTCCAGCCCACACCCGCCTTCCTTGGCCGGGCGGATCAGTTCGACCCGCTGCCATTCATCTTCGGCGTAAATCACGATGCTTCGCTTTCCCGCGGCCTGCCGAGCCTGCCGCTGGAGCGCCGTCAGAATATGCTCGACCGAGTCGTCGCGGATCGCTTGAACGGCGTCCAAGCGAAGACCGTCCAGGTGAAACTCGTCGATCCAGTAGCCGGCGTTGGCGATCACCAGTTCGCGAACGGGACCGGAATCGGGCCCGTCAAAGTTAATGGCCTCGCCCCATTCTGTTCCGTGCTGGGAGAAGTACCCGGCGGAAAACGCCGGCGCGTAGTTGCCGCTGGGGCCAAAGTGGTTGTAGACCACGTCCATGATCACACCCAGCCCCAGCCGATGCGCCGCGTCTACAAAGCGGCGGAAATCGTCGGGATGGCCGTACAGCCGCGTGGGAGCGAACCAATGGACCCCGTCGTAGCCCCAGCCAAACTCGCCGGGAAAATCGGCCAACGGCATGACCTCCAAGATCGTTATGCCCACGTCGGCCAGCTTGGGCAGGTGTTCGATGGCGGCGAGGTAGGCGCCCTCGCGGGTGAACGTGCCGAAGTGCATCTCGTACACGATCTGTCCGCGCAAGCCCACGCCTTGCCAGTCCTGGTCGCTCCAGGCATACGCGCCGGGATCGATGACGGCGCTGGCTCCATGAACGCCCTCGGGCTGAAATCGCGAGGCCGGATCGGGATAGCGATAATCGTCCTCGTCCAGCAAGTAGAAGTACCGCCAACCGGCGGCCGCCTGGGGGACCAAACCGGAAAAATATCCCGCGTTGTCGGCCGACAGCGCCACGCGCTGCGCGTCCTCGGGGCGGTCCGGCGCATGAACCACCAGCGTCACCTTGTTCCGCCGCGGCGCCCAAACGCGAAAATGCACCCCGCCTTGTGGCTGCACTTCGGCCCCGACCGGCAACCGTCGCTTCTGTTGTTGATCGTGCATCACGTTGTCCTTATGGCGCCGATTTGGCCATTGAAAATCCAGCGCGAGGGGGAAATGCAAAAACTGTACCCGCTTCGAGTCCTTATGGCTTGTGAATCTTTCGCGAAGGAGGTCTCGTCTGCCGGGCGGGACCTTCTTTCTGCCTGCGATCTCCGTGGTTTTTTCTAGGAAGGTCCCGTCCGGCAGACGGGACCTACCAAACATTCACAACCTCTCATGGCTCGTCGCGTCCTCGGCGGACGTGCGTGGACGCGGAGAAACTGCAAGTGATATCGCTTGCGGTTTCGCTCCATCGGGAATGGGCGAACACTGGCGATTCAATTCGTTTCACCGTCTGCTCTCGAATTGAGAGCTACTGAATTTGGTCGTAGCTGAAATCGCAAGATTTCAAAGTCTCGTCAACGGACGGAACTCTTGCGGCTGTAGCTACGATAAAACGTCCTACTGGCCGCAGAAGGCCGTGTCCCTTGCGGCGCGAGGTGTGGTATCATGCACAGGAAAACCTTCCTGACCTTGAGAATCTTACGGAGTTGGTTGCATGACATATCCGCGCCCCGACGCTCCCACCGAAGCACCCTCGCTGACTCCCCATGAAGGTTGGCATTGCGCGCACGTTTATTACCGCTTCCACCGGGGCGTGTTGGCGGCGATGTCGCCCGAGCAGGTGGCGCAAGGGCGCGAGGAAGTAACGGCCGTGCTCGATCCCGCCGGGGCCGACGCCCCGCAGCGGTTGCAGACTAGCGTGGTCAGCGGCCACAAGGCCGACTTCGGGCTGATGCTAATGGACCCCGACCCGCTCAAGATCGACGCGGTCCAGCAACGCCTGCTGGCCAGCCGCCTGGGGCCGGCCTTGGAGCCGACCTACTCGTTTGTTTCGCTCACGGAAATTTCCGAGTACGTGCCTTCGGTCGAGCAGTACGGAGAGCAATTAATCGCCGAAGGCGAAACCAAAGACAGCCCGGCGTTCCAAGCCAAGGTCAAGGCGTATCAAAGCCGCGAGCCGGCGATGCGGAAGATGCGGCTCACGCCCGACTTCCCGCCATGGCCGGCGACCTGCTTCTATCCGATGAACAAGAAGCGCAAGGTGGGCGAGAACTGGTTCACGCTGCCGTTCTCGGCCCGCCGTAAGATGATGGCCGAGCACGCCCGCAGCGGCATGATGTTTGCCGGCCGGGTAACACAGCTCATCACGGTGGGCGTCGGCCTGGAGGATTGGGAGTGGGGCGTCACCTTATGGGCCAAGAATCCTGAGTATCTCAAGGACATCGTCTACCGCATGCGGTTTGACGAGGCCAGCGCCCGCTACGCCGAATTCGGCCCCTTCTACACCAGCTATATCCTGTCGCCCCAAGCGATGCTCCAGCATTGCCGGATTTAGTTCGAAGGGTTTGTATAAGGCGAGGCGAGCGAACGCAAAATTGCGGGTGACGTTTCGCAGATTGCGGCCGCTTGGCGCCAGGCGGCCGGCGATCCTAAGCCGAAAGCGAGCGCGGCCCCGCCAGGGAGCGCGGGTGGTTCGCCCGCACTCTCCGAGTGGCGAATAACTCGAACTCCCGGTCATCCGGGAAAACTTTTCGGGTGACGCGCCACGGCTTGTCTTCATAACGGCGCCCAGGAGTTAAGGCGGGCTGGATGCCGCCCCGGCTGGGCCTAGGTCCGGTTGCACGCTCTGCCGTCCTGCGCAAGCGCTGCTCAAACTCTCAAAGTTTTAGCAAAACGCGGTTAGAAGACAGAAGGCAACAGGCATGTTCTTAGTAGATCAACTCATCCTTGTCGCCGGCGTCCTGCTCTTGCTGGGCGCCACGTCCAGTAAATTTTCGGCGCGCTTGGGCGTGCCCGTGCTGGTGCTGTTCTTGGCGCTGGGAATGCTGGCCGGGTCGGAAGGGATTGGAGGGATTGAATTTGAAAGCTATACCCTGGCCCATGGCGTGGGGACGCTGGCCTTGGCCGTGATTCTCTTTGACGGCGGGCTGCAAACTCCGTATTCCTCGGTGCGCCTGGTTTGGAAGGCGGCCTTTCTTCTGGCGACCGTGGGCGTGCTCATTACGGCCGTGGTCACGGGAGTGGTGGCCGCCTGGGTTCTGGACCTGACGTGGCTGGAGGGGATGGTCTTGGGGAGTATCGTCGGCTCGACCGACGCCGCCGCGGTGTTCGCGGTGCTGCGGTATGGCGGCGTACATCTTTCGGATCGGCTTGCCTCGACGTTGGAGGTCGAGAGCGCGTCCAACGATCCAATGGCGATTTTTCTCACCGTGGGGTGCCTGGAGGTGCTCTCGGGACGAACCGAATTGGGACCGGGACTGCTCACGCTGCTCCTGATGCAAATGGGCGTGGGAGCCTTGGTCGGTCTGGCGATCGGCAAAGCGACCGCGTGGATCGTCAACCGGATCAACTTGGACACCGCGGGTTTATATCCGGTCCTGATCACCGCCTGCGGTTTGCTGGCCTACGGCGTGGCGGTCGCCCTGGGAGGCAGCGGATTTCTCTCGGTGTACCTGGCGGGGGTCGTGGTGGGAAATAGCTCCATTGTCTTCAAGCGGGGAATCCTCCTGTTCCATGACGCCACAGCATGGTTCGGACAGATCGTGATGTTCGTGGTGCTGGGGTTACTCAGTTTTCCCAGCCGACTGCTGGGAGTCGCGGGCGAGGGGCTGCTGATCGCCGCCGCCCTGATTTTCGTGGCGCGGCCGGCGGCCATTGTGCTGACGCTGTTTGCTTTTCGCTTACACTGGCGCGAGCGGGTGTTTCTCTGCTGGGTCGGCCTGAAAGGCGCCGTGCCCATTACGCTCGCCACCTTCCCATTTCTTTACGATATCCCCCAGGCCCCGCTGTTGTTCAACGTGGTGTTCTTTGTGGTCGCGTTCTCGGCGATCGTGCAAGGCTCGTCGTTGCCTTTGGTGGCGCGTTGGATGAAAGTCGACATCCCCGGTGTCCCCAAGCCGCCGGTGACGCTCGAGCTCAGTTCGCTGCGGCACGTGGACGGAGACATCGTCGATTACACCGCCGCGAAGGACAGCCGCGCCGCGGGCCGCCTGGTGCGGGAACTGGCGCTGCCGGAGGGCGTGGTCATTGCCATCATCGCCCGGGGACGTCAGATTATCCCTCCGCATGGCAATACGCGCATCGAGGCCGGAGATCACGTGATCGTCGTGATGCGCCCCGCCGCCCGCCCGCTGGTGAACAATATCTTTGCCAGTGGCAGCGTGCGGGAAGATTTGCCGGCCCACTTGGAGTTTCCCTTGCGCGCGACCGTGACCGTGGGCGAACTCGAATCGTTATACGGCATCTCCATGGACGCCCCCGCCGAGCGAACCCTGGATGAGTTCCTGCGCGATCGCCTGGGGCCGGAAACCGCGCAAGTCGGGCGCGCGGTCACCTGTGGTCAGATCGCGCTTGTGGTTCGCGGGATGACCGGCTGGGGCGCCATCGAGAGCGTGGGACTGGTTATCTTGCCGGAAGAATCGGAAAACGAAGTGAGCGAGCCAGTACCCAAGCTGCTTTCCAGCGATTGAGGGGGGAAAGCGGAGGGACGAGACGTTGCCACCCATAACCAACAACGGTCCCCATGGCGAGCAATACGCCCACGCGCAAAACCGTCTGTCCGAAATGTGGACGAGAGCGATTCACGCAATCGCCGCGATGCATCTGCACCGCTTGTTTGACGCGCTGGACGATTGATTGGTCGATGAGTCCCGAAGAGTTCTGGAGTTTCAATGCTTCGCCGAAAGCGCGGCGCTTGATCGCCGCCAAGGCGGCGCAAATGGGCATCGATCCCAAGGCCCTGCACATTCTCTTCAACACGCAGTGGAATCTCGACGGGCGCGAAGGAGCCTGGATCGGCTTCAGCGAAGTCCCTCCCCCGGACCTGGAGTACGCCCAAGCAGCCGGACTGATGCACGACGCGTTGGAGCTTGATCATCGGTCGCTCCTGGCGCGAATCGTCAAAGCTCGCGAGCGAACCGATCGCCGAGCGGTGGCCGCCGCCTTTGCCGCGAGCCTTGTCACGCAGCGGTTGGATACCCGCTCCACCCTTGGCTCGCTCGCGCACGCGCTTTACTTGGGAAGTCACCGCTTCGCCGCCGAGGACCGTGCCGACGACTGCCGCGAGTGCGGCTTTCCCAAGAAGAAAACCATTCCGGTCAATCATTACACGTTCCGGCGCCTCATGTGGGCCGGCAACGTCTGTCAAGGCGACCTGGGGTATGTGCTCTGCGATTTAACGGCGTTCCCAGCGCCGGACGCGGACTACGGCAAGCCGGAAAAAATGCTCCTGAAGAAGATCTTCTCCGCGATTCGAAAGCTGCCGAAGACGGCCGGACTGACGGAACTAGAGAAATCCCTTTCCGGCGTGTTCCCCAGCAATAAGCACGAGCGCCAAGTTGTACTGGAGATCCTTGGATATTGCGGAATCCTCAAGCCGAAAGACTCTCCCAGCAGGCACGAGCGCTGGGTGGCTCGCTGGGAGTTGCCACAACCCACACATTTTTTTCGGAAAGAATGGAGATCGCCCGTCAATTGCTGGACCGGCGCCGACGGACTGAATGACGCGGCCATCGATTTCTGGTTCGAGGGCCTATGACGCGCAATGCTCACATGCAAGACGTCCAAGACCCGGCAATCCCGCACTCCTCTCGGCCGAGGCCGTACCGATGAAGTCCCCTCGTATCTCGCGTCGCGCGTTTGTGGCGGGCGCCGCATGTGCGGGTTTGTGGCCATCTGGCGCGGCGTCGTTGTTCGCCGCGCGGGTTGCGTCGCAATTCGGTCCCCAAGGCCCCATCGGGCCGCAAGGAACGCCTCGTCAGTCTCCCGCGGGCAAGAGGCGGTGGGAGATCACGCAAGCGGGGGTTTACGAGAATTACCTGATCGACTTGGGGTTTGCCGAGGAGGACGCCGTTCGCATCCGCGCCGACGGCGTAACGGTGCGCTATTGCGAGCTGCGCCACGGCCGCCAAGACGCCATCGAGGTTTACGCCGACGACGTGCGAATCGAAAGCTGCCGCATCCATCACTTCCTGGCGGGATCGTTTGCCGAACAAAAGGACGCGCACGGCGTCACTGGACGTTCGCGGCGGCTTGTAATTCGCAACTGCGAGATCGCCTGGTGCTCGGGCGACGCCTGGCAGATGGACCCGGGACGTGGCCCGTGGTCGGACGTGCTGATCGAACACTGCGACATCGCGACCGGCCCCTTGCCCGCCGACGCGGGCGGATTCCGCCAAGGCGAGCAACCAGGCGAGAACGGCGTCGATACCAAGCAATCGCTCGACCATCCGCGCTCGCGGCTCACCATTCGCAACTGCGTTTTTCACGGCTATCGCACGCCGGGTTACATCGGCATGCCGGCCGCGCTGAACCTCAAGGAGCACGTGCAAGTGCTGGTCGAGAATTGCATCTTCCACGACAATTACGTGGCCCTGCGCTTGCGGGGGCCTGGCGCGCGGGGAGGAGCACGGGTCACGGTGCGCGATTGTTACTTCTACAACTGCGGCACAGCAATTCGCATGGAGGATCAGATCGAGGGGCTGGAGATCATCAGCCCTCGTTTCGGAGCGGACGTCGGGCGCCGCTACCAATACGTGGGAGGCAAGCCGCCCGGCCTGCGGGTCGAAGGCGAACAAGACGCCCCGCCACGGAAAACGCTCTTGGGCAACGCACCCGACTAGCCCTTTCTCCGTAGCGGCGCAGCGTGCGCAGCCGCTACGGCAGTAAGGCGATGATCCGGAGCGGCCCGCCGCTGCCGCCGCCAATCTTCATCGGCAGTGCGACCGCCGAGAAGCCGACTTCCGGCAGACGGTCCAGGTTCGCCACGTTCTCGAACGCCGGCACGTTGCGCTCGAAAAGCGTAACGTGGCTTTCAAACTGGCGAGACTGGCCATAGTCGATGCTCGGCGTATCGATTCCGATTGACTTAATCGCGCGGTGGTCGACCAGCCAGCGGGCCGCAGTGGGCGATAGACCAGGAAAGTGCAGGTCCGCCACCGCCTCGGGGCCGGTCTTCTCGGTCCCCAGGTACCGCGCTCGATTCTTCCAGTGCCGCCCGTGCCCGGTGCGCAGAAGCACGATCACATCGACCAACTGCCGGCCGTGTCGCTCCTCCCAGCGGCGCAAATCCGCCACGCTAACTTCATAATCGCGATCGTTGGCACAAGCCTCGGTCACATCGACCACGACGGCCTCGCCCATAAGCCGCTCCAGCGGAATCTGATCCACCGTTTGGCGGCCCTGGAAGAAGTGGATGGGCGCGTCAATATGGGTGCCGCCGTGTTCGGCCGCCACAAACCGGTTCGCGGCGTAGTAGTACCCTTTCTCGGTGACGCCCGCCGGACCGCGAACAAGTTGGAACCCTTCTTCTGTCGGCCAATAAACCGTTTGCCGATCGAATGGGTGCGTCAGATCAATGATTTGTCGCCCGGCGAAAAGTGCTTCAGGCCTGGGTGATCGCACGCTTGGCGCCGTCTTGGCGTTGGTATTGTCTTGCGACGTCTGAGCGCCCGCCGGGAAGGCGGCCAACCCGGCGCCGATCAGGATCAGGGTCTGAAATAACGGATGCGTTCGCATGAATCATGCTCCCCAGGATGGCGTGGTCCCTTCCGGCTCTGAGCAAGCCGCTGTGTCTTTCGCCTGCGTTCCCGATCGCCATGTTCTCAGGGCTCGGCGCGATGGAAGTCCGATGCGTTAACGAGGGAAACCCTCGCCTTATTCGCTGACGCGCTGGGCCGCCAAAACGGTTACGGCGGTCGACGAAATCGGAAACGCGGATTTCATCGGTTTTCGCGGCGGCATATGCACCGCATTAATCCCCAGATCCATCCGACGCGCGCAACCTCGCTTTGTTCTACGGCCAGGCCCGTCTCTTGCAAGAGTAGTTCACATTCTCGCCCGGAATAGGTGCGAAAAAACGCCGGGTCGGTCCATCGCAGCCACAAGCTACACAATTTGCAGGCCAGGAAGTCATCGCACCAATCGACCAACACCAGCGTTCCGCCAGGGCGCAGCGCGCGCCGCAGTTCCCGCAGCGACTCCCGCGGCGCGCGAAAGTAATGAAAGCTGTTCGCGCACATCACGTAGTCAAACGATCGGTCGGGCAGGGGTAACTGTTGCACGTCGGCTTCGATCCACTCGACCAAGTGCGCCATGTCCTTGGACCTTGCCTGTTCCAACATCGCAGGACTCAAATCGACGCCTACGATGCGAAGGTTCGGCCACCGCGCCAGAAGACGCCGCGCAAGCTCGCCCGTGCCACAAGGGACATCCAGCACACGCTCATGGCCTTCCAACTCCAATCCCGACAACATTAACTCCAAGGTGGCGTCGATGTACGCGTTCCACCGCTGGTCGTAATCCGGCGCCAGTCGGCCATATTCCTGCCGCACGGGGTCCGTCGGTTCTTTGGTTCGTGGGTCCCTCATATCAGGGCGCCGCTACCTGTTGGCTCACGCAAGGGCAGGTCACGCTAACAGTCCCACCAGCATCATGCCCGCCATGCCCATCGGCAAGGCGTCTTCCATAAAGTTCACTTTCGACAGTGGCAGATTGGATACCGTACCCAGGCAATCGCCCTGAATCCGCGCTTCGGGAGCAAAGCCTGCGCGACGCCCACGATCCCGGTCAACAGCACCAAGTCGGTGACGACACACGTCCACCGGGCGAGGCAGGCGATCGCCTGCACCAATTCGATGAACGGGCAAACACACCCGCAAGCTCTCGCCGGCCGCGCACGGATTTCAGCGAGCGGACGACGTGAGCCGGCTGATGAAATTGCTGTTGGAAGTGCAGAAGCACTGACCAGAGGGGAAGCGCCGCGGTCGGCTCGCGCCAGCCGCTGGCCATAACCTTTGACCGCGCGTTCGCCGAAAATGGATTGCCGGCGCGCCGAAGCGATTAAACGCCGGCGCCGGCCATATGGCGACATTCCTCGGCACAACGGCGGCACGTCTCGGCGCACCGCTGGCAGTGTTCATCTTCGTGCTTCGCACACTCGGCGCCGCAGGCCTCGCAGACTTCAGCGCAAAGACGGCAAAGCTCGGCGGCGAACTGAGAGCCGCGACTCATGTAGGCCGCGGCGCCCCAGCAGATTTCGGCGCAGTCGCGGTCCAAGCGAATGCACTCGGCCATCTTTTGAACGTCTCGCTCGCTTAAACAAGCGTCGGCACAATGTTCGCACTCTTGCGCGCATTGGACACAGGCTTCAATACAGGATGCGTACTTATCGTGAGCCATCGGAAATTCCTCTCAACGAGAATTGTGCGGGCGCGGTTCACCCCTTTGGCGAACACTCTCGGCATGCCTTTTCTTTTGCAAACGACATGCCACCTGGCCCTAATGACCGCCATCTTCGTTGCGTGGTAACTGGTAGAATAAGTGAACCAAAACAAAATCGTGGCCGCTTGGCCTTCGCAGGTTGCCGTTGCGCTGGCGGTAGACCGCCAACCAGAAAGGCATATCCCACATGGCGATAGATCCGATTTGCGGCATGACGGTCGATGAACAAACCGCCCTCAGCGCCGAGCGAGACGACCAGACCTACTACTTTTGCTGTGAACACTGCCGCCGGAAGTTCCTTGCCCAAAGCGACCCCACCACAGCCACGCCCCACGCCCATGCTCATCATGAGCATCATGGTCACCACGGCCAGCAAGACCGCCACGAGCCAACCTTACAGATCCAGCGGAAGGCAGCTAAGTACATCTGCCCGATGTGCGAGGGCGTGGAGAGCGACCGGCCCGGCGCCTGTCCCAAGTGCGGCATGGCGCTGGAGCCTGCCCGACCGGCCGCTTCCCGGCGTCAGGTAATCTACACCTGTCCGATGCACCCGGAGATTGAGCAAGATCATCCCGGGCAATGCCCGATTTGCGGCATGGACCTGGAGCCGAAGACCTTTCAGCCCGAGGCCGAAGAAGACGACTCGGAACTGCGGAACATGACCCGCAGGTTCTGGGTGGCGTTGGCCCTGACCATCCCGGTGATATTGCTTGCCATGCTGCCGATGCTCCAAGTCCCGGTGGATCGCTGGCTGGGCGCCCGTCTGCATTCGTGGCTCCAGCTTGTGTTGAGCACGCCCGTTGTGTTGTGGGCTGGTTGGCCGTTCTTTGTGCGAGGATGGCGTTCCTTCGTCACGTGGAACCTCAACATGTTCACGCTGATCGCCATCGGCACGGGCGCGGCGTATCTTTATAGCCTCGTGGCGGTGCTGTTCCCCGCCGTTATCCCCGAAGATTTCAAGCACCATGGCCAGGCGGAGGTTTATTTCGAGGCGGCTGCCGTGATTATCACGCTGGTGCTGCTAGGTCAGGTGCTGGAGCTTCGAGCCAGGCGCCGCACCGGCAGCGCCATTCGGGAACTGCTGTCGCTCGCCCCGCCAACGGCGCGCGTGGTGCGAGACGGCGTTGAACGCGAAGTCCCTCTTGAACACGTTCGCCAGGGCGATATTTTGCGCGTTCGTCCCGGCGAGAAGGTCCCCGTGGACGGCCGACTGACGGAAGGGAAAAGCACCCTCGACGAGTCGATGCTTACGGGCGAGCCGATGCCCGTCGAAAAGCGTGCCGACGACCCCGTGATCGGCGGCACGGTCAACCAAACAGGCTCCTTCCTGATGACGGCCGAGAAGGTCGGCGAGGATACGGTCCTCGCGCAGATCGTGAACATGGTCGCCAACGCCCAGCGGAGCCGCGCGCCCATTCAAAAGGTGGCAGACAAAGTGGCGGGCTACTTTGTGCCGGCGGTGGTCGTGATCGCGATCCTGGCGTTCCTTGTGTGGGCGGTCGTGCAACCGGAGCAGCCCGCCCTGGCCTACGCCTTGGTCAACGCCGTGGCCGTGTTGATTATCGCTTGTCCCTGCGCGCTGGGGCTGGCCACGCCCATGTCGATCATGGTCGGGGTGGGACGCGGCGCCAAGGAAGGGGTTCTCATCAAGAACGCCGAAGTCCTGGAGACGCTGGAAAAGATCGACACCGTGGTCGTGGACAAGACAGGCACGCTAACCGAGGGCCGCCCCAAGCTGACCGAGGCCCTTCCCGCCGCTTCCTTTTCCGAGGAAGACCTGCTCCGCTGGGCCGGCGCCGTTGAACAGAACAGCGAACACCCACTCGCCCACGCGATCGTGGAAGGCGCCAAAGAGCGGCGGATTGCCCTGCCGTCGGTCGAAGATTTTGATTCCGTGACCGGGGGCGGGGTGCTCGGCGCCGTGGAGGGCAAGTCGGTATTGATCGGCAAGCGGTCGTTGCTGGCCGAACGCGGCGTGACGGACGTGGGTCAGCTTGACCCACAAGCCGACGACCTCCAAACGCAGGGCCGCACCGTGATGTACGTGGCCGTGGACCAGCGGTTCGCTGGTTTGATCGCCGTATCGGACCCGATCAAGGCCTCGACGCCGGAGGCGGTAGCCGCGCTGCATGATCTCGGGCTGCGGGTCATCATGCTCACCGGCGACAACGAAAAAACCGCCCGGACCGTGGCCGAGAAACTAAACATCGACGAGTTCAAAGCGGGCGTGCGACCGGAAGACAAACACCAACGCATTACCGCGCTGCGCGCCGCGGGCCGCAAGGTGGCGATGGCCGGCGACGGCATCAACGATGCGCCCGCCTTGGCCGAGGCCGATGTCGGCATCGCCATGGGAACGGGGACCGACGTGGCGATTGAATCGGCGGGGGTCACGCTCGTCCAAGGCGACCTGCGAGGCATCGTCAAGGCGGTCAAACTGAGCCGCCGCACCATGCAAAACATCCGCCAGAACCTGTTCTTCGCCTTCATCTACAACGCCCTGGGCGTGCCGATCGCCGCGGGCGTGCTTTACCCCTTGATTGGATTACTGCTCAACCCGATGATTGCCGCGGCCGCCATGAGCTTCAGTTCGGTATCGGTCATCGCCAACGCCCTCCGCCTGCGGACCACCAAACTAACGTAGCCTCTCGCCCCGTCGCGCGGAGTCCACCCTCCTCCGAAAAACCGCCGCCCGGCGGGGCCCCACCGCCTGCGTCACCCGTTGGAAGCACGGACAGGCGCCGCCAACGCCCTCCCCACCTCTGATCGTCAGCAAAAACACAGCAACGCCGACGCGGCGCATCCAACCCCAAAATCGCCCGAAAGAAGTACCCCCGGCAGGAGTCGAACCTGCGACCTTGGCTTTAGGAAAGCCCTGCTCTATCCTCTGAGCTACGGGGGCGCGCTTGGAGAACTTGTTGCAAGCAGCTATTTTAGCCGCTTTCTCGGCGAGAGGCCACGCCTGCCCGCGGCGTTCGGGGCATGGGCGCGAAGCAACCGCATTCGGTCAAACACGCCTCGCCACCACGAACCATGCCTTTGGCCCGCCCTCACGGAACTGAACGTCTTTTAGATCGGGGCGGGCCTCGAAGCGGGTCGGCTCGATGGATTCGATCATCCAGCCTTCGGCGAAGGCTTCTTCGACCTCCTTCTTCGTCACTCGCCTTGGCCCCTGCTCGCCCGGCTCCTCGTCACGGAAGCAGAGCAGGAACAACCGACCGCCCGGCTTCAGGACCGACGCCAGCCCTTCGACGTAGCGCCGCCGATCGTCGTCGCTGAAGACGTGGAACAAACCGGAGTCGATTGCGCTGTCGAAGACTTCGGGCAGTTCCTTCAGGGCCAGGGCGTTCATGACCAGAAAATTGGCCGTCAGGCCCTGCTCCGCGGCCTTTTGCTTTGCTCGGTTGATCGGCTCGGCCAGAAAGTCGATGCCTGTAACCTTCTGACCCCGGCTCGCAAAGAAGAGAGCGTTCTCGCCCGTTCCACACCCGGCGTCGAGGACCGAGCCGGTGATCCGGTCGGCTGCGTCGACGAACACCCTTTGCGGTCTGCCAATCTCCCAGGGGGGCTGGCCTGTATAAGCGAACTCGAAGCTGCTGCGATCGGGGATGTTCATCGTTGTCACCCTGCTTGGTCTACTGGCTTCAGCCTACTTACTTTTCTTCCGCCTCGCCGCCGCTTTCGCCGAGCCCTGCTGAACCCGCGGTTTCACGATTCGCCCGATCAAGTCGTAAGAAACCGGCTCGTCCAGCGGGAACGAAAGGTTGCCCTTCGGTCTGGCGTAGCGGGCGGCGGTTTACTCCAGGGCGTTGTCGCTGGAGAACTGCGAGATGTAACCATACGATGTCGGTGGGCGATTCTTTTCTTTCTTCGCCATCGTCGCTCCTTATTCAGGGCCGCGACATAAGGATCTCGATCCCGTATCCCGGCGCAACAGCGAGCAATTTTTCGATCTCGTCGTTTGTCGGCGGCAGGGCTGCCGTCGCTCCCTCGGCCAGCGGCGCGCCGAACTCAAAGAACATCTGTTCTAAGCCGGCGGGAGCCACTGAGATCAGCATCTTCGCTGGTTGATTGCTCTCGTTTTTGAACGAATGGGGCGTCCCGACCGGCATATTGGCGAACGTCCCAGCTCTTATCACGATCCGCTCGTCGCCGACTTGGAACGTGACCTCGCCTTCAAGGACGTAAAAGCTCTCTTCCTCCCGGCTGTGGACGTGCGGGGGTGGGCCGCCGCCCGGAGGCACAATGGCTTCCCACATGGCGTATTTGCCGTTCGTGTCGTCGCCGGTCGCCAGGAAACGGTACACGTCGCCGACGACGCCAAGGGTACGGCCCAGGCCAGGTTTTCGGATGATTGGCGGCATTTTCCGTTGATTCTTTTGCTTTGCAGGAGTTCGCTGACGAACAGGGGCGCCCGGTCGGTCCGTCTCTTCCCTTGGTCATCATCGTCGATACCAGGTCGATCGACCATGCCCCAGTCCTTCCTGGACCTGCCGCTGATGCCGAATTCGCTGACTTGCGACTCCAGCAGCATCTCTTCGCCATTTTCAGGACCAAGCCCGGCGATGCGTAAGAGGTTGTAAATGTTGTGTCAAATCGTCGTAGCGGCGGCGTTAGCGCCGCCAAAAATCGCTTGCAGCTCGATATTTTTCTTGGGGGCAGGCGTCCGAGGTTGTGAATCTTTGGTAGGTCCCGCTTGCCGAGCGGGACTTTCTTCCGCCGAGCCGCCACACGTAGCGGTGGAAGATCCCGTTCGGCGGGCCACCTTCAACTGCTTAAGCGGCGACGGCGGATCGGGCGGTCGGGTGTTGTATGCTCGTTGCGGGGCATTTACGATGCATACCATCCACTCCCGCTTTGCTCCCTCCCGACCTGGATTGCGCCGGTCATGTACAGCCGCAACTTCCTGCCTCTTGAATCGTCGCTCAACCCCCCGCACGCCAAGCCAAAGGCCAGAACCGCCTCGGGGCGGCTTCGGCGGGGTGGGAGCAGTTGGCCGGTGCTGGCGATGGTGACGTCGCTGGCGATCCTGGGGTTGCTGGTGGTTACCTTGACGCGCCGCCCGGCGGCGACCACGCAGGCCGGCGCCCCGGAGCCACTCGTCATCTATTGCGCGGCCAGCAACAAGAGCGTATTCGAGGAGATACGCCGCGATTACGAAAAGGACTACGGCGCCACGCTCTACGTTCAGTATGGGCCGTCGCAAACGCTGTTGGCCTCGCTGGAGGTGTCGGGGACAGGCGATCTTTACATGCCGGCCGACGATAGTTATCTCGCGATCGCGCGGGAACGGGGGCTATTGGCCGAGCAGGTACCGCTTGCGCAAATGCAAGCGGTAGCAGCCACGCTGCAGGGAAACCCCAAACACATCGCCACCCTGGACGATTTGCTCGAAGCGGAGGTGCGCGTGGCCCAGGCCAGCCCCGAAGGGGCCGCGATCGGCAAAATGACGCGCGAGCTACTGACCGCCGCCGGCCGATGGGAAGCCCTGCATGCCCACACGAGCGTCTATAAAACCACGGTCAACGAGGTGGCCAACGACGTGAAGGTGGGCGCGGTGGACGCGGGCATTGTGTTCGACGCGGTGCTGCACGATTACCCGACGCTCCAAGCCGTCGCGATTCCGGAGCTTGCGGCCGCCAAGGCCAAGATCGCCATTGCGGTGCTGCGCTCCAGTCGCCAGCCGCAGCAGGCATTGCACTTCGCTCGGTATATGGCCGCCCGTGACAAAGGGTTGAAGCGGTATCAAGAGTTCGGTTTTCAACCCGCCGAAGGCGACACCTGGAGCGAGAAGCCGGAAATCACGCTTTATGCGGGGTCGATGTTGCGGCCGGCCATCGAGGCTACCATCACGGCCTTTGAACAACGCGAGGGAGTGCGCGTCACGCGCGTTTACAACGGCTGCGGCATCCTCGTCGCTCAGATGCAGGCAGGACACGTGCCCGACGCCTATTTCGCCTGCGACGTGGAGTTCATGAACCAGGTGCGGGAGAATTTTGCCGCCGCGGAAGACGTTTCGCAAAACGAGCTGGTGATCCTGGTCAAGAAGGGGAATCCGCACAACATTCGTTCCTTGAAAGACCTGACGCGGCCGGGCTTGCGCGTGGGAGTGGGCCACGAGAAACAGTGCGCCATGGGCTGGCTCACCCAGCGCACCTTTGACGAGAGCGGCTTAAAGACAGAGCTGATGGAAAACGTGGTCGTGCAAACGCCCACGGGCGACATGTTGGTGAACCAGATGCGGTCCGGCTCGCTGGATGCTGCCGTGGCCTACCTGAGCAATGCGGCGGGGTCGGCGGACTTTCTGGACGCGGTCCGCATCCACGGCATTCCCTGTTCTGTGGCGACGCAGCCGTTTGGCGTAGCCAAGAATTCGGCGCATAAGCATCTGGTCGATCGTCTGCTCCAGGCGATCCGGGCCGAGTCCTCGCAGGAACGGTTTCGCAGCGAGGGGTTCCGCTGGATCGAGGAGAGGCAGTCGCAAGATGAATGAGCAACCCGCCGCCTTGCTCCCCGAGCGGTCCGCGACGCCGCGGCACCGCCCCGGCTCCGATGCCCCGTTCTTTGTGGTAATGAGCGGGCTGGGGGGAAGCTACGTCCTGCTGATCGTGGCGATGCTAGCGGCCGACCTGGCGTTCACGTCGCCTCAGCACTTCGCCGCCGCCTTGAGCAAGCCGGAGATTCAGTACGCGGTGCGGCTGACCTTGATCTCTTGCACCATCGCGGCGATTCTCTCGGTCTGGGTCGCCACGCCGTTAGGGTATTTGCTGTCGCGGTTCTCCTTCCGCGGGCGGTGGCTGATCGACACGATTATCGACATCCCCGTGGTCCTGCCGCCCCTGGTCATCGGCCTGAGCCTGCTGATCCTGTTTCATCTGCCGGTCGCCGGCAGCAATCTGGAGCAGCAAATCCAAGAACGCTTGGGGATGAAAATCACCTACGCCGAACCGGCGGTAGTGCTGGCGCAGTTCGCTGTTGCCTGCGCGTTTGCGGTGCAGACCATGCGGGTCACGTTCGACCAGATTGATACGCGAGCCGAGCAAGTGGCGCTCACGCTCGGCTGCCGCCGCAGCCAGGCATTCTTGCAAATCGCGTTGCCGCAAGCGTGGCGCGGCGTGGTGGCGGCGCTGACCATCGCCTGGGCGCGGTCGCTGGGAGAGTTTGGGCCGATCCTCGTGTTCGCCGGGGCGACGCGGATGCGGACCGAAGTCCTTTCCACCACCGTCTTCCTGGAATTAAGCGTGGGGCAACTGGAGGCCGCGGTGGCGGTGTCGCTCCTGATGGTGCTGGCCGCCATGCTGGTGCTGGGCGTGGTGCGCCTGGTAGGGGTGAAGGTGGCGCAATGATCGAACTGGAACACGTCGCCATTCGCAGCGGCGCCTTCGCCTTGAAGGACGTGGAGCTGTCGATCCCCGAAGGCGTCTACGCCGTCATCATGGGCGGCACCGGACAAGGTAAAACGACCATCCTGGAGGCGATCTGCGGCTTGCGTCCGGTCACCCAGGGCCGCGTGGTGGTGGACCACGTGGACGTGACGCGCTGGAAGCCGGCGGCGCGCGGCATCGGTTACGTACCGCAGGACTTGGCGCTTTTCCCCTCGCTCACGGTGCGGGGACACCTGGAGTTTGCGCTGCGGCTGCGGCGCTGGTCGCGCCGGGCGATGCAGGACCGCGTTGCCGAGTTGGCCCACGTGCTGGGCATTGAAGCGTTGCTGGAGCGGCGCGTGCGGGGCCTCAGCGGCGGCGAGTCGCAGCGGGTGGCGTTGGGACGGGCGCTGTCGTTCCGTCCGCGCGTGCTGCTGCTCGATGAACCCTTGACGGCCCTGGATGAGACGACGCGCCATCGCCTGTGTGAGCTGCTGCGCGCTGTGCAAGAAGACGAAGGGCTGACCACGCTCCACGTGACGCACAGCCGGAGCGAGGCCCGTTTCCTGGCCGAACGGTTGATTGTCTTGAAAGGCGGCCGGCTGCAAGAGCGTCCCGTGACCGAGTTGGATCATCCCAACGGGGGCCCGTCGCCGGAGCCAGGCTCGCCCAGCGATAACCAACCTTTGAAACTTGGAGAGAGAACCTCGTTGTGAAGTTACAAGTACGCTATACGGCGCAACTGCGAACGGTCTTGGGACAGACTGAAGAAGATCTGGAGCTTCCCGAAGGGAGTAACCTGGCGGAATTGCTGCGCGGCTTGGCCGACCGTTGCGGCCACGATGCCCAGGCGCACCTGCTTACCCCGACCGGAGAGCCGCGCCCCAGCCTGCTGATGGTGGTGAACGACGCGGCGGTGTCGGCCCATGAGGCCGCCACGGTCGTGCTCAAACCGGGCGACGTAATCACCCTCTTGCCGCCGATCGCGGGCGGCTGAGTTTTCCATGCCCATGTTTCCGGAACTCACCGACGAAGAACGCCGCCGTTACGAGTGGCAACTTTGGGTGCGCGACTTTGGCGAAGAAGGCCAACGTCGATTGAAAGGCGCCAGCGTGCTGGTCTCGCGCGTGGGCGGCGTCGGCGGCGCCGTGGCCATGCAGTTGGCCGCGGCGGGAATCGGCCGGCTGGTGCTCGCCCATGCGGGCAACGTGCGGGTGGACGACTTGAACCGCCAGTTGCTGATGACGACCGATTGGATCGGCAAGCCGCGGGTGGAGTCGGCGGCCCGTCGCCTGCGCGAGTTGAACCCGCACGTGGAAATCGAAACGGTCGCCGAGAATGTCAGCGAATCGAACGCCGCCGCGTTGGTGAGCCGCTGCGACGTGGCGGTGGGCGCGGCGCCGCTGTTCAGCGAGCGGTTGCTGATGAACCGCGAAGCGGTCCGACAAAACAAGCCGCTGGTCGATAGCGCCATGTATGACTTGGAAGGTCGTCTCACCACGATTCTTCCCGGCCGGACCGCCTGCTTGAGTTGCCTCTACCCCGAGCCGCCTCCCAATTGGAAACGCCAGTTTCCTGTTTTGAGCGCGGTGGCTTCCACCGTCGCCGCCTTGGCGGCGATGGAGGTAATCAAGGTGATTGCCGGATTGGGCGAGCCGCTTGCCGGCCGGCTGCTTACCTTTGACCTGCGCGCCATGTCGTTCATTACCGTGCCGGTTGCGCGTCAAACGCAATGCCCCGTTTGTTGCTCTGCGTCCCCTGCCGAACCCACTCCCGGTTAAGGAAACGTCGCATGCCTCGGATCGTGTTGTGCAGCTTGTTGGCGATTGTATGGTTGTCGGAGGCGAGCGCCGCCGATTGGTCGATGGCCCGTGGCAACGCGGCCCGCAGCGGTTATACGACGGAAGACCTTCCGGCAAAGCTTTCGCTGGCGTGGACCTATCGCCCCATGCACGCGCCGGCGCCCGCTTGGCCGCGCGACGACCGGATGCTGTTCGATCGCGCCCCCGAAGTGGCGGTCGCGGGCGATTTGCTGTTCTTCGGTAGTTCGGCGGACGGCCGGGTAATGGCGCTCGATGCGGCCACGGGCCGGCCGCGGTGGACCTTCTTTACCGACGCGCCCGTGCGCGTCGCGCCGGCGGTTTGGAAAGACCGCGTGTTCGTGGTTAGCGATGACGGCTGCCTGTACTGCCTGGCCGCCGCCGACGGCTCGCTGCTGGAACGCTGGCGGAGCGGCCCTACCGACGAGATGATCCTGGGCAACGGCCGGATGGTCTCGCGGTGGCCGGCGCGGGGCGGGCCGGTCATTCGCGACGGCGTGGTCTACGTGGCCACCGGCGTATGGCAATCGGAGGGTGTGTGGATTCAAGCCATCGACGCCGCATCGGGCCGCGTGCTGTGGACGAATGACGAAGCCGGGCGCATCTACATGCCGCAACCACACGGCGGGGCAATGGCCGAAAGCGGCGTCTCGGCGCAGGGCTACCTGGTCGCCACGGCTGATGAACTGCTTGTTCCCACGGGGCGCGCCGTGCCGGCCGCCTTCGCGCGAGAGAACGGCCGCTTTCTCTACTATCACTTGCAGGCCAACGGGCACGTCGGCGGAACGCAAACCACCGTGGCCGGCGCCAGTTTTTACAATGGCGGTTGCATGTTCAACCTGGCGACCGGCGCCTTGGAGGCGAAGCTCGGGCCGGGCGCGGTGGCCGAGATTCCTGGCGGCGTGGTGCATGGCGGCAAGCGGGAGTTGCGCCGGCTGAACGTGGTGGAAAAGATGGCGCCCGATCGCAAGGGCGTTCCCACCAAGACGTTCGCCCATGAAACCGCCTGGTCTCTGCCCGGCGTGGACGGCAGCGCCGCATTAGTGGTGGCCGGAGATACGATCATCGCGGGCGGCGCCGCCAAGGTCACCGCCATCGACGCCAACGCGCGCCAAGTGCTTTGGACGGCCGAGGTGGACGGAACGGCGTACGGTCTGGCCGCCGCCAACGGCCGCGTCTACGTGAGCACCGACAAGGGCACGATTTATTGCTTCGACGGCGAACAGCATCCTTTGCCCGCGATGGTTGCCGAACCGCAAGCATCCGAGGACGAAGCCCCTTACTTCGCCGCGGCCGCCGACGAGATTGTGCGGCGCACCGGCGTCAAGCACGGCTATTGCCTTGATCTCAACGGCGGCGAAGGAGAACTGGCGCTGGCCTTGGCCCGACGGACCGACCTGCAAATTTACGTTCTTTGCCCTTCGGCCGACGCAGTGGCCGCCGCGCGGCGCCGGCTGATCGCGGCGGGCTTGTATGGCGTGCGGGTGACGGTCCACCAGGGCGACGCCAAACATTCCCGCTACGGTAAATACTTCGCCGACCTGGTGGTCTGTGCACAGTCGTTGCGGGATGGGCCGCTGGATATCTCGGCCAAGGAGCCGCCCGCCGAACTGCGGCCTTACGGCGGCGTCGCATGTACGGGCCGGCCCGGCGCCATGCAAATTGTTACGCGCGGCGCCTTGGCCAAGACTGGCAGTTGGACGCACCAGTATTCCGACCTGGGGAATACCTGTTGTTCCGCCGATGAACTGGTTCAAGGGGAACTGCACGCCCTATGGTTCCGTGACGTGGACTTGGAAATGCCGCAGCGTCACGGGCGCGGGCCGGCCCCGTTGTTCCACGAAGGGCGAATGTTCGTGGAAGGCATGCACGCCTTGCGAGCCGTGGACGCGTACAACGGCCGCAACTTGTGGGAGTTCGCCTTGCCCGACGTACTGGACGCTTATAACGCCGATCACCTCTCGGGGGCGGCGGTCACCGGCAGCAATTTTTGCGTCGCGGCGGGCAGCGTTTACGTCCACAACAAAGAGCGTTGCTACCGGCTCGACGCCGCCAGCGGCGAAAAGCTAGGCGAGTTCGCGGCCCCGGCCCGTTCCGATGGTCAGCCGGGCGCATGGGGTTACATCGCGTGCGATGGAAAGCGGCTGTATGGCTCGCTTGCCAACCCGCAACACACGGTCCGGTATGCGTACTTGCGCGCTGATACGAGCGAGCTACTCGGCGAGTCCACCACGTTCTTCGCATTGGACGCGCAGACGGGAAAGCTCCTGTGGCGTTACGACGCGGAAGATTCCATCCGCAATAACGCCATCGCCCTGGGCGCCGGGCGCGTGTACTTGATCGACCGCGCCTTGGCGAGCGAGGACAAGTGGGAGTTGAACCCGGCCGATAAAGGCAAGTTGCCTGCCGTGACCAAGATCAACCAAACTCCGGGCCGCGTGGTGGCGCTTGACGCGGCCAGCGGCAAGACGTTGTGGAAGTCCGGCCCCGAGGCGTTCGGCACCATGCTGGTCTACAGCGCGCCGCACGACGCGCTCTTGATGGGCTATCAATCGACGCGGTTCAAACTGCCGTCCGAGGTTGGTGGACGATTGGCGGTATTTCAAGGCGCGACGGGCGAGCGATTGTGGGACAAGCCGGCGAAATACGTCACGCGGCCCCTGCTGAACGACCGCACGATTTACGCTCAGGGCGGCGCCTGGGACCTGCTGACCGGTGAGGAACGGCCGTTCGTGTTCGAGCGTTCCTACGGCTGTGGACAACTGGCCGGCTCCAAGCACATGCTGTTGTTCCGCTCAGCCACGTTGGGTTACCTGGACCTGACGCGCGGCTCGGGAGTGGAGAACTTCGGCGGCATCCGCCCCGGCTGCTGGATCAACGCCTTGCCCGTCGGCGGTCTGGTGCTTGTGCCCGACGCCTCCGCGGGTTGCCAATGCAGCTACCAAAACCGCTCCTGGATGGCGCTCGCAGGCGAAGAGTAACGGCGTCCCCTCGCGGTAGTGTGCAGTTTGGCGATTTTCGAGATTTTTGCTGAACCCATACTAACCCGACGCGCAAGCGAGGAAAACAAAGAGAAAGAGCCTCGCTTGCGCGTCGGGTTGGTGTTTTGCCAGATCGTCTCAACGGTTCCCGTGTCGTCCTTCGCTAGTGCTAAAAGCCATTGCCGCCACGCCGACTAGCAACAACAACCCGGCTAACGCTATCCCTCCGATAATCCAGGCCTTGCGCATTTCCGTGGTGAACGCTTGGTTCGCCGTTACCACCGGGGCAGGTGCGGTGGCGGTCGCGGCCGCCGCGGGCGGCGCACCGGTGGGAATGGGCACTAACTCCGGTTCGCTTGGCAGTGACGCAAGTGTTGCGGTGACGGGCTGGGGAGCGATTTCTTGCGAGATCAACGTGTCCCACGCGTCGGTCAGTAAGAGGTCGAAGCCGGGGTTCAACTCCTTCACCTGGCAGGAGCAAGGCCCAACCAGGAAGGTGGCGGAATCGCGAATGTTCTCGGTGGTGATGCCCGCGCCGATCAGCGGCAGGAGCGCGCGGCCGCGTCCGAAGACCGGAAACACCATCGGGTCGGAACGTTCGGCCAGGTCTGGTTCGCTTTGGAGGAGCATGGCGACCAGCGCTTGTTCGGCGTCGTTGCGCGGCACGCGCAGCAGCGAGAACGCCACCCGCAGCGGCACATCGGCCAGCAATTGATCCTCGGGCGACGCCGAAAGCTCGGGCAGCGGCAGCGTTAGTTCCAGTTGCTTTAACTCTTCCTCGATGCGGGCCGCGGCGGCGTTGTCTTTCTCGGCCTCGCCGCTTTCCAACAGCAACCACACGGCGGTTTGTCCTTCGGCCAGCCGACGGATTAACTCTTGCCGCACCGGCGAAGTGGTCAAACCGGCGATGTCTTTCTCGGCAAGTGGTCCCGCCCAAACCGGGGCCGAGATCCTCAGATGCTCGGGGTACTGCACGACCAACCACGGCAATTGCGGTTCTTGCTGCGAGACGAAAAGCTCCCGCGCGGCGGCGTCCAGCTCGTTCACGTCAATCGCGCGGAAAGTCAAGTTGGCAAGCGACTGATCTTGCTGCTCTTCCAGGGGCCGAACGAGCGACTGCTCTGTCTCGCTCAGCGGCCCGTCGTGAAACAGCACCACGCGATAGGGGTCGGCCCGCCAGTGTTCCAGCGCATAGCGAAAAACGGGAACGTTGCACGCCTGGGCGACGCCAGCGCTCAGGAGAAGTACCCCCCCCAAAGTCGCCGCGAACATCCGCGGGCACGAAGATCGTCGGCGCTGGTTTGTGGTAGCGCGGTTCATCGTTCACCAACCCTCCGCTTCAATCTCGACGCCGCAGAGCAAGGCCGCTCGCTCTTTCGCCGCCGCGTGGGGAACTAATTCAATTTTCAGGTCTTGGGCCACTTCGACGCCGGTCACTTCTTTCACAAGCGACCGGTTCGGTCCTCCCGTTTCCTGGACCACGTCCAGGGCTTCAATCGCCGGCTGTCCTTGGAGCTTCACCTGAAACACTCGCTCGCCGGGTTGCACGTCTTCGGGTTCGGCAAAGTGCAGCCGCACCGTGTAGCGGCGCACTTGCTTGTCGGTCGGCGCCAGTTGAATTTTGAGGGAGGTCAGTCCTTGCGCGCCCGAGGCCGCCACCCACGCCAACCCAGGACCGTCGATCTGCGAGCTATGGCGGCGGAACCACTGTGGCGCGTTCGGCTCGATCTGGATGTTGACCGCGGGCGACGAGCCGCCCACGCTGGGAAACTCCAGCCACAACGCGCCGTCGTTGGATTTGCGATCGCCAGGAGCGCCCAGGTTGATCCCCACACGCCGCACCGCTTGCCGCGGCGTTTGCGAGCCGAACGAAGTCCACGTCTCCACCTCGGGCATGGGCACAAGGGCCAGCGACGTCTGGTTCTGATAGCTGCACGAACACGTGCGGGTGTAGTCAGGCGCGCTCAGGATCCCGCCTGCCACGATCAGGTTGTTGGTGCAACTGGAACGGAAACCGCCGAAGTTGCCGGTGCCGCCGTCGTTGCAGAAGTCAAAGTAGCCGGCCGCGCCCGAGCGGAACGTGAGCAAATGCTCCGAAGCCATGGGCGTATTGCAGCCATAGTTGCGGGACCAGGTCCATTCGACCAACTCACCGCTCAGCGGATGTTCCCGCATGTGCGGCGCCCCGGTCAGAAGTTCGCAGGCGCTGCCAGCCATCAGGATCGTATCGTGGTGGATCATGGCCGGGCCCCTGTACGACTTGTTCTCCCACAACACCTTGCCATCGTCAGCGTGAAAGGCGCGCATGCCTTTCGGTTCGTCGCTTAAGGTGTCCGACGCCACGCGGCCAGCCTCGACCAGCACGTCGCGCTCCCGCGAATAGCTCAGCCACGTGCCAAAGATGTCCTGCTCGGTGCTCCATAGCTCTTGGCCGGTTTTCAAGTCGAACACCACCAAGCGCGGTTTGTGGTCAGGGCTTTCGCCGCGGCGCTTCAGGCGCGACAACTGCGGCCCGGATAGTCGATCGATGCAATACATGCGTCCGCCCCCCAGACACACCGCATTGTGGCGGAAGCCGCTCTTGGCGGTGGCGGTCCACAGCGTCTTGCCGCTGCGGCGGTCCATGACCACCAGCCGGCTGCTGGAGGAGTAGTTGTCGTTGTCGGCGCGGCTCTTGGCCAGGTCCGGATCGAACAGCGGGTCGGCGCCGCCCACCAGGTAGTCTTCAAACACGTTGATGTAGCCCCACAACGGCGCTTCGTCGGACCCTTGGGGCGTCGGCAACTGGAACTCGGCGGTCTTCTCTCCCGTGGCGGGGTCAAGCCTCAGGCAAGCGTTGCGATACGCCACGTAGACGCCGTCGGGCGTGGCGATGTAGTTCGTGCCGGCGGCGTTGGCGCCAGGTTGATGCGCCGTGTTGTCGTACAGCGTTCCGAGGCCCGGTAGCGGCGTTTCCCACAGCACGCGGCCCGTGTAAATGTCCATCGCCCGCAGCAGATCGACCCCTTCAATGAACAACCGGCCTTCGACCACCTGCGGCTGCGGCCCATGACCATGGCGCGGCAAAATGGCGTCGTTCGCGGGTCCGCCAAACCACAGCAAGCCTAGCGGCGCTTTAACGAGCGTGTCTTTCGAGACGCGGGTGTTGGCTGCGTCGGCGTGCTCATGGGTCCAGTCGGCGCTGCCGGGCAAGGCGCCTTCGCGCACCAGCAGCGTCGCGTCCTTCGTCACTTTCCAAACGGCATTCGCCAAGGCGTAGGATTTGAGGTCCGTCTTCAGCGCGTCGATCTGGTTTGACGAGACCGGCAGGCAAGCGACGCCTCCATAGGGACGCAAGCTGGCGAAGATCTTAGCAACCAGCGCGGCCGGCGTGTCTTGATCCGACGGCAGCGTCTCGGCCACCGCCAGGCTCGCCAGATAGGGAGGCAGTGGTGTTTCTTGGGGATCAGCCACGACCACCGAAATTCGCTCGCCCCCCACGCCCGCGGCCCGTAACCGAGTTCTGAACTCGTTGGCGGTTTGGGCATTTGGCTCGATCACCACGATCCGCAACGCGCTTTGCCGGGCCAACTCCTGAATCAATCCGCCGGAGCCAACGCCCCAGGCCAGGCAGTAACCTTCCCGAATGCCGCTGTTCTCCAAGATCGACTGGGCCTTGTCCGACCAGGTCTGATCTTCGGAGAGCGGCGGGGCGTTGAGCTTGTGCCGTTGTAGCGATTGAGGCGCGTCCTTTGCATCGCCAAAACAGTAGATGCTTCCCTCGCGCGTGACGGCGAATAGCCGGTCGTCGGCCGCGGCCAGAGTAACCACGGTTCCCGCGATCTCGGCTTCCCACACGGGTTCGGCGCCGTCCTTTTCGGGCAGCGGCAGCGCGAACGCCGCCACGCGGCCTTCGCTACCGACGTACAAACACGAGCCAGCCTTGATCAAGGAGCTTACCCGCGGCGCGCCGGTTTCGCCGACTTCGTCGATGGACCACTTAGCGACCGTGGTCTTGTTCCCCTTGCGATCCACCGTCTCCTGGCGTTTCACTTGTGCTCGCTTCAAGTCCCAGGCGTGCAATTTGCCGCCGTCGCCGTCGTAGAGCCGGTCCTCGTCAAAGGCGACATGGTCGCCCACTTCTCCCAAGTGGCTCTCGGTCGCCAGATCAAAGATCACGCGGCCGTTGAAGAATACGTGTTCGGACGCCGCCACGGTCGAGCCGCCGCCGCGTTTAGCGTTCTCGGCAAGCTGATAGTAAAGCATGCGGCCCGTCGTGCGATCGTAGCAGGCGGGCACGGACCGGCCGCCGGGAATGAGCAACCGGTCGCCCACGGCGACGAGCGGCCCTTGCGGCGCCACGCCGGCAAACGAATCGGTATTGTGCGGTTGCTTGATGTAGATGGAACCATCGCCATCGTTGGTCCACAACACTTCGCCCGTCTGGGCGTCTAACGAGTGCAGGAAAATGCCCATGAAGGGCCAAATGCCCGCGGCAAAGTAAATCTTGCCGTCGACGATCACCGGGGCCCCGCGCGCCGGCCAGGCGGAAATCAATCGCTCGTTGCCCAAAACCTTGCGATCTGAGGGACCGCCGCGGAACCGCCACACCAGCGCCCCGTCGTCGGCCCGCAAACAATAGAGATAGCCGTCGTCCGAGGCGAAGTAGAGCTTGTCTTGCCAAGCCAACGGCGCGAAGCGCACCGGCCCTTCCGCGAAGAACGTCCACGCCTCGGCGCCGGTCCGCGTGTCGTAGGCCGTGACGCTGTGATCGTGGGATGAACCAATGAACAGCCTTTGGCCCAGGACGACCGGCTCATACGCGACGTCGAACTGCATCTTCGGCTGGTCCGGCCAAGCCGGCTTAAGCGGCGGAAGTTGGCGCTCCCACTGCAGGCGAAGGTTGGCAGGCAGCGCATGGGGCGACGCGGCGCTGCGCTGGGCGTCGTAGCGCCACGCTGGCCAATCGCCGCCGCGGACCGCCAGCGGCCCAGCCAGGACCAGGAGCAACGTAACGATGACAAAGCGGCGGGACAAGCTTGGCATGAACCCTTCCTCAGTCAAACGGGCAATGATTCACGGCGGCAGTTGAGCGGCGTAAGCGCGCCAGTCGGGGCTGCGTCTTCGCAAGTCGCACCCGCCTGGTGCCACAAAGGGGTGGATGCTTTCCGGCCGAAAGCGGTTGGCTCGACCCGTCCTACGCGTGACTTTAACGGATCGACCGCCTTACGGCAATTTGCGGGAGTGCGATTTGAGCTTAAGAGCAAGACGGCGGCGAAAAAAACGTGGCGACTACCGCTCTTCCACCACGCACCGCCAACGAAGCTCGATCAAATTTAGCTTGCGTTGCACCTTGCGCTGGGTGCAGTTTAGTTGCTTGGCAATTTCGGCGGTGGTGTGGCCCATAAGCCGCAGCACGGCGAATTGCCGCAATTCGTCGCCCAGTTCCAGCAGCATTTCCTCGCACCGCAGGTCGAACTCTTGGGCGGGAACATCGCCCAGAATTTCCTCAAGGCGAAACCCTCCCTCGCTCCCCGCGCCCTGGAGAGCGGCTTCGGTCACGATCTTTCCACCGCCGCGTTTTTGGGCGCGCTCGCGCTTGACGTTCTTTTGCGCCTTCCGAACCGTGATGCACGCCAACAAGCTCCATAGCCGGTCGCGGTGAAGGTCGTCGGGCAACTCGCCCAGCTCCGCTTGGCGCCAGAAGGCGACGAAGGCGCTTTGTACGGCGTCGTCGGCGTCGGTCACCGCTTGCGGCCACCCGGCCAGCGATTTGTGCGCCAGAGCCAGCAGGCGGGGGAAAAAGTGCGTCCAAAGGCGCTCGGCTGCCGCCTGGTCCCCGTCCCGAAACTGCCCCAGAAGTTGCGTGACAGAGCCTGCGGCGTCAGGAGACCTCAAGGAATGTGGATGTAGCCTCAATGGGGAAGGAAGGTCGGTAGTCATCGAAGATCATTACTACGGGCGATGCGCTCGCAAGGTCGGTGAATCGGCCGCTCGGCTTCTCTGTTCCGCACCGGCGCGGTGAACGCGCCCATCGCGCAGACCCGTCGCACCGCCGAACCGGCGTTACCCGCGTTTCCTTTGATCTTAGCAGAGGCGGAACGGCGCGTCTCATCAAACTTCATCGATAAATGGCCAAGGGGGTTCTCACGCGCTCCGAGGAAACGCGAAGCGCGGCGGAGCTTTTATGACGCCGCAACCAAACCACCTCCCTCGCTGGAGCGATACGGCAATAATTGGCCTGGTCGTGGGCGAATGGCGGTCGAAACCAATTTTTGGAAATTTCCGTCGCCGAGGAGCGGCGTTTTGGCACTTACGTTTAATGCCACGGGTATTCACACGGTCAGGAACCATGCCATGTCGCCACGCTCCACCTCATGCGCCCGCGCGCCGCGTCGCCGGCCGCGCCGGTTACGGTTGGAATGTTTGGAAAATCGCCAGCTGTTGGCGGTCTCGGCGGGGGAGCAAGAGTTTATTTATCTATTGAACCGCGCCCGGCATGACCCGGTGGCGTATGCCACGGAAGTGAACCTGGGGGTCGATCTGTCTTCGGTCGTTCCCCGGCCGCCGCTGGCGGTGAACGAGCAGCTTTTGGCTTCGGCCGACTTTCATGCCGAGGAGATGGCCACCTACAACTACTTCGGCCATACCAGCGAAGTGACCGGCGACCAGCCCAATAAGATGGCTCGCGACGCAGGTTACCCGCTACCCCAAGGCTGGGCCGATGACGCCAACTTTATCGAATCGCTGGCCGCCGGGCAGACCACTGCGGCGTCGGCCCTGCGGGCCTTGATTCACGATGGCGGCGGAGCGACCGGGGGCCACCGCAGCCACTTATTAGGCATCGGCGACTTTTGGGGCGCTAACACGGAAGTCGGCGTGGGCCACGCCTTTAGCAGCACGGCGGCTTACCGGAACTACTGGGGGATTCATGCTGCCCATCGGGGCGCGCGGATGCAGTTTTTGACCGGTGTGGTGTTTAACGACGTCAACCACAACCAGCGGTACGACAGCGGCGAAGGGCTGGCCAATGTGACCATCGCGGCTGGCGGCGTCGCTACCACAACCAACGCGCAAGGTGGATGGGCGCTCGCCGTGGCCGATGGCGAGTACCTGGTCACGGCCTCGGGCGGCGCGTTCCAAGGAACCTCGGCCGTTCCCGTGGTCGTCGAAGGGGACAATATCGAAGTTGATTTTCTCTCGGGCCAGTCGGGCGGGCAGGTCAACTTTAGTCCCTGGGTGAATTCGGCGCCGACGCTCGACAACCGCGGCGATCCGACGCTCAAGCCGATCTTACAAAGCAACGGGAATCCGCCCGGCGATGTGGTGGCCTCTTTGATTGGCGATACGATTTCCGACACCGACCCGGCGGCCCAGCAGGGGATCGCCATTGTCGGCGTGGCGGGCGCCGCGATGGGCGCATGGCAATACTCGCTGGACGGAGGCGCCACGTGGCGCGATTTGGGCGCCGTGTCGTCTTCGGCGGCGCGGCTGCTGCGTGATACAGACGCCGTGCGGTTCGTCCCGGCCGTGGGCGCTAGTGGGGCGGCGACCCTCACTTATCATGCCTGGGACCGCACCGCTGGGCAGCCGGGCGCCGTGGGGAACCTGGCTGCAGGCGTGGGCGGCTCAACCGCGTTTAGCGCCGCCAGCGAGACCGCCACGCTGACCGTGCTGGCGGCCAACACGGCGCCGACGCTCCAGCCGACCGGCGACCGCGCCCTGCCAGACATTGCCGAAGACACGACCACGGCGCCCGGCGCCCTGGTGCGAGACATTCTCGGAACAACCGCGACCGACCCCGATCCCGGCACAAAAATGGGCCTGGCCTTGATCGCGGCCGACGCGGCCAACGGAGTGTGGGAGTATTCGGCCGATGCCGGCGCCTCATGGAGCGAGGTGGGCGTGGTGAGTTCGTCCGCGGCCCTACTGCTGCGCGACATTGACCGGTTGCGATTCCTTCCCGCGGCGAATTACAACGGCGCGCCGACGATCACTTACCATGCCTGGGACCAGATGTTTGGCGAAGCCGGCTCCAAGGTCGATCTGTCGATCCGCGTCAAGTCCATCGCCGAGGGCGATCTGGCGGCCAGCGTGGGCGGCAGCTCCTCGTTCAGCATCGCCAACGACACGGCGAGCATCACCGTCACTCCGGTGAACGACGCGCCGGTGCTCAACCCGCAAGGGCGGCCCAAGATGCGGCCGATTTCGGCGGATCCCACCGCCAACCCGCCGCAACTGGTGGCCGATATTTTGGGCAACCTAGTGTCGGACGTGGACGCTGGAGCGATCCAGGGGATCGCCATTACGGGCGTGACCGGCAACGGCACATGGTGGTTTCATAACGATGGCCGTGGGCTAAGCGGTTCGACTGAGCCGTATTTTGCCTGGCTGCTCAAGGCAACCGACCGCATTCAGTTTGCGCCCGCCGCCGGTTGGAGCGGAACCGCCAGCTTTACGTTCCGCGCTTGGGACCAGACGACCGGGCCGGAACGAGACGGTATCTGGGCCGATGTATCGAATCCCAATCGCTACGGCGGCACAACAGCTTACAGCGCCGCCAGCCTGACGGCCACGCTCCTGGTTGGTTCTGCCGGCGAGGCGCCGACGGTGCAATCGGTGGTGCGAGCCGACCCCAATCCCACGTCGCAAACGTCGCTCTCATTTGACGTGGCCTTTAGCGAAGATGTGGTGAACGTGGACCCCAGCGACTTCCGCGTGGTCGCCACTGGCTCGGTCACGGGCGAAGTGTCCGCGGTCAGCGGCAGCGGTTCGTCGTATTCCGTGACCGTCGCCAACGTGCTGGGCGAAGGAACCTTGGCCCTGGCGTTTGACGATGCAACGCAAGACATCAAAGACGCGGCCGGCAACGAGCTCGACTTGGCGAGCTTCGCCGGGAGCGAAGTCTACGACGTCGAAACGCTGCAACTGACGTTCTCTTTGAGCAACACCCGCAGTTCCGAAGGCGCCTGGATTGAGGCGGCAACGGGAACGATCACGCGCGTGGGCGGCGACCTGGCGGCGGCGCTAGTGGTCACGATCGACAATGGCGACCCCAGCGAAGTCTCGGTACCAGCGATCGCGACCATTCCCGCGGGCGAGACTTCCGCTTCGATCCTCTTGACGGCGGTGGATGATACGCTGCTGGACGGTCCGCAGACGGTCCAGATTTCCGTCGCCGCGCCTGGCTACGTGGGCGACAGTCAGTCGCTGGTCATCGAGGATCTCGAAACCTTGACGGTCACGCTTGACGCCGCCACCGTGGCCGAGAAAGCCGGCCCGGGCGCCGTCCGCGGCACGGTCGAACGCAGCAACACCGACACCGACCAGGCGCTTACGGTCAACCTGGCCAGCAGCGACGTTGGCGAAGCAACGACGCCCGCCACCGTAAACATTCCCGCGGGCGCCCAGTCGGCCACGTTTTTGCTCAACCCGGTCCACGATGGCGTGCGGGACGGGACGCAAACGGTCACGATTCGGGCGTCGGCGGCGGGATACTATTCGCTGGACGCCGTACTGCAGGTGACCGACAGCGACGGCTTGGCGGTGACCGACGATCCGGCCCGCACCAACGAAGATCAGGCAGTGACGATCGACGTGCTGGCGAACGACCGGAGCACGGGTGTGACGCTGCTGCCCGCGTCGGTAAAGATCGCCATAGCGCCGAACTCGGGCAATGCAAGCGTAGACCCGGCCACTGGCCATATTACCTACACGCCCGATGAGAATTTCGCTGGCGAAGATTCCTTCGTGTACACGGTGAGCGACGATGGCGGTATGTCGGCGCAAGGCCGAGTGACGGTTACGGTCGATCCTTTGAATGATGCGCCGACGGACATCACGCTTGATCACGCCGCCGTCGAAGAAGGCGTTCGCGGCGCCACCATAGGCCGCTTGTCGGCAAGCGACCCCGACGCGGGCGACACGCATACCTGGCAGGTGGGAGACAGCCGGTTCGAGGTGGTCAACGGCATGCTGAAACTGCGGGATGGCGTGACGCTGGATTACGAAGCCGAGTCAAGCGAGACCGTCCGCGTGACCGTGACCGATTCAGGCGATCCGCCGGGCGTCTTTGCAAAGGACCTGGTGATTACGGTCGAGGATCGCGACGAGGATCCAAGGGTGAAGATATGGCAAAACTCGTTGACGCCCGAAGACATCGACGGGAACGGCCTGGTGGACCTGAACGACCTGTTAGCGATCGTCCGCGCCTTGCGCGCCAGCGGCGGCAACTCATACCTGTTAACCAGCGATCGCGATCCTGACGAAGCCGCGCCCTACCTGGATGTAAACGGCGACGGTTCCGCTTCGCTGGCGGATCTGTTGGACGTGGTGCGCCGGCTTCGCGAAGAGCGGAATGGGGCGTAAAGGCGGGCGTTCCTATGGTGCTCACGATTTGGAACCCTGACCAACAAAGGACAATCCTCATCGGGCGCCGCGGTCGCGAAGCCGCAAGCGATGGCGCTTGCGGTCTCGCGCTTCCCGGAACTCTGGTAGATTGCGCCGTTGACGTTTGAATCTTGAGGGGGAGGTTCGTTACAATAGTCGCGGTGGCGGTATTGTTTGTTGCCTAACCTTGCGGGTGGGAGCCTGCCTCACCGGAGCGGCGAGTCCGATGGACGCGCAAAATCGTTCCTTGACGTGGGTGGTTTGCCTGGGAGCGGCTCTCATCCTCGTAGTGGTCGCCAGCCTGGGCATGGCTTTCTATGGGCGTGGCGTCGGTCTGCGGGATCGGCTAGCGCGCGAGACGGCCGAGATTTCCTCCTCACCCGGTGGACGCGGAACCTATCTGCGGCGCGAGGCGCTCACCCAGCAGGAATTCCTGGCCGCCCAGAGCGCCGCCGAGGCGGAACATTTGCGGCAGTCGCTTGACGAAAAGACCCGCCTGCTGGAGGAGCGCACGGCGCTGCTTAAACAGCGTTCGACCGAGTATCTCAAGTTGAAGCAGCAATTCGACGAAGCATCGGCTCTGTTGCTTCAGCTCTTGACCGACGCGCAGACCCGCAAGGCGCCGAACGCTTCCAACGTCCCACCGGCCGAAGACGCCGGCGAACTACCCACCGCCGACGAAGAGCCTATCCTAGTGGTCACCCCCGAGGAAGTGGCGCGAATGCGCGAAGACCTAAACCGAGCGCAGATTCTGGAAGCGGGTTTGGCGGCCGAGGTGGATCTGTTGCAAGCCGAGGTGCTAGCCGCCGAGAGCGAGATTGCGCGGTTGCAGCAGGAAGCCCGCACGCAAGCCGAGCAGCTTTTGGCCGACGAGCGGCAACTGCGCGAGGTGGCCGAGGCGGCGTTGGTGCGGTTGGGCGAACCGGCGGTTCCATTGCTGGTCGAAGCGCTGCGTGACGAGAGTCCCGAGGTGCGGCGCTGGGCCGCGCTGGTGCTGGCCGACATGGGACCCGCGCCCGCGGCCATCGCCCCGCTGATGGACGCGCTGAACGATAGCGACGAGGAAGTCCGCGCCGCCGCCGCTCAAGCCCTCCGCGCCATCAGCGCGGGAGAGTGAGCGTGGTTCACACGCAAAGCGAGTATGCTCCACTACTGCCGCAATGGCGGGCGCTGGGGACAGGGATGCACGAAGGGAGCCTTGCCGCCGCGCCAGGGGCCTTTGGCGTCGTGGTCGAGTTCGGCGTATTTTTTCGCTAGCTCGATGACCGCGTCGTCGCTTTCGTCCACGTAAAGCTCTAGCCAATAGCCTTCGACGCCGGTCTTGGCCACGCGCATGCCGGCCGCCAGGCGGCCGCGGTGGTCGCCGCCGGCGCAGTCGCCGGCAATCAGGGCCGCCATCAACCGGTCGGCCAGGCTGCCGGCGGTGTCTTCGTAAGCGCGGGCCATTTCGGTCACTACGTTGCGGCCGGTCAGCGTGTTGCCTTGGCAGCAGTAGAAGCGACCGGTCATGGCCGCCCAGTAACGGCTGTTCTCGGGCGCCTGCGTGGGGTTATGAACGGCGGCCCGGCCGGTCATGTCGAGAATGGCCAACTGGCGCTGCTCGCGCTGCGGGTCGTCTTTCAGCAAGTGGGCGATGACCTGTTCGGGCGCCCTGCCCGCGGCCAGCGCATCGAGCGCCGGTTCGCCCCACCGCGGCACATGGTAATGCTGCGTGCAGAAGCCGCCCACGCCCGCCCGCACGTATGGCACCACGCGCCCCACCGCCGGATACTTGCTGGCTACCGCCGCGCCCACCACGCCGGTTTCGGGATCAACCGCCACGATGGAGAAGGTGGCGGTAATGCCGTCGTCGCTTCTTGGCGACTCGGCCAATGACGGCGCGACCAGGCAGCACGCGACAACGGGCATGGTGAGCGAAGCACGCAGGAAGGGCCGCTTCATGGTGAACTCCGGGTGAAAAGGGCAAATTCAGGCTCGACAGATCAATGGTGCAAGGGGTGGCTGGAGGCGGAGTCCGACGCCCCAGCGATATTAGGCCTATTGCTGGGGCGTCGCAAGCTCCGCCGCCAGCCACCCTTGTTCATGCCTCACAAACACGTCACATCGCGTGAACGTTCATCGACAATCAACTCGCCGCTGTGCAAACGGCCGTTCATGGCGGCGTTGCGCCAGGGGCCAGGAGCGTCGAAAAATGGGGTGTCGAGTGTCATCTCGGTCAGCAGCACACCAGGCCGATGCAGCCGCAAGCGACCGACCATCTGCCCGTCGGGCCGCACCGCAAAACTCGCCCACTTGGACGGCCGCGCGGTGCTGTTATTGGCGCTAATCCAAAAATAATTCTCGGCCGCGCGGCACGACATGGTGGCCGGTACAATGGTCCTCCAAATGTTGTAGCGCGGATCAGCCACCACCGACGTGCGGGCATTGTGGAACGACTGGAAGATCACCTCCACGCCTTGCCGCTTGTATTCGCGGTACAGTTCGGGGAAGCGGTAGTCGTAGCAGATCAGCAAGCCGCACCGAACTCCGTTCATTTCTAACGCGCAAGCGCGGTTGCCGGGCGAGTAGTGAGCCAGGTCCAAGGTCGGCTTGCGTCCGCAGGCGCCGGTGCAAAACCGCTTGTCGTACCGCTCTACGAGGCGGCCTTGCGGGTTGAACACATAGATTGAGTTATGCGGCTTGCGGCCTTGGGAAAGGCGATGCGTCGAACCGAGCAGCACCCACAGGCCCTGCTCGCGGGCGGCGTCCATCACGGCGTGGGTAGCGTCGGTCAACTCGCTCCAGTCGATCGAGCGCGTATCGGGAATATCGACGCCCGCATAGCCTGACAACGCGCACTCGGAGAAATGCGCCACCTGGGCGCCTTGCTCGGCGGCGTGGCGCAATTGCTTGAGAACCCAGCGAAGATTCTGGGCGATCTCTGGTTCGACCGGGAACTGGCAGGTGGCGACGTGTAGAGTGCGCATGGAACCCAGGGTGGAATGTACGAAGTCAATTGCGTTTTGGTTATAATCGCTCGGCGTCCTGGCATCGACTCTTCACTCTCAAAAAAAGGCTCCCCATGACCCACCCGCAGTTTCGCCGCATGTCGCGTCGTCGTTTCCTTGCATCCACCGCGGCCGGGGCCGCGGCGGCGTTGGCGGCGCCGGCGGTGCTGACCCGCGCGGCCAAGGCCGCCGAGCCGGTGATCGTGGGCGATGGCGACTACCGCTTTGAAGTGCAGCACCAATGGGCGCAGTTGCCCTCGCAGTTCAAGTGGCAAACCACGCATAACGTGGCCATCGACCGCGACCGCAACTTGTACGTGATCCACGAAGGCCGCGCCGACCAGAAGGACCACCCCTCGATCTTTGTGTTCGATCCTGAAGGGAAGTACCTCCGCTCGTTCGGCAGCCAGTTCCAAGGCGGCGGCCACGGCATCGAAGTGCGCCAGGAAGGAAGCGAGCAGTTCCTCTACGTGTGCGGCTACCAGCAGCTCAAGACCTTCGCCAAGATGACGCTCGACGGCAAAGTGATTTGGCAAAAGTACGCCCCCATGAAAGCCGGCGTCTACGCGCAAGGTGAAGACACCATGCCGCAGAAGGTCTGGGGCCGCGATCGGTTCATGCCCACGAACTTCGCCTTTCTGGAGGATGGCGGCTTTTTGCTGGCCGATGGTTACGGCTCGTTCTACATCCACCGATACGACAAGGAAGGCGAGTACCAGGAGTCGTTCGGCGGTCCCGGCGAGGGGAACGGCAAGTTCAACACGCCGCATGGATTGTGGATCGACCGCCGCCCCGGACGTGAGCCGTCGGTGGTGGTGACCGACCGCGCCCATCATACGCTGCAATACCTGACGCTGGACGGGAAGTATCTGGAGACGCTCAGCGGCTTTGGCCTGCCCGCCAACGCCGACACCTGGAACGACCTGATGGTGGTGCCGGAACTCTTGGGCCGCGTCTCGCTGCTAGACCGGCGGAACCGCGTGGTGGCGCACCTGGGCGATGACTCGGAACGCATCCGGGCCGACAGCAAGTTCGCCATTCGCGGCGACGAGAGCCAATGGCGGCCCGGTCGCTTCGTCCACCCCCACGACGCCTGCTTTGATCCCGAAGGCAATATCTATGTGGCCGAGTGGGTCGCCAGCGGAAGAATCACCCGGCTCAAACGACTGGCGTAAGACCGTGACGGACAATCGAGCAGGAGCACGGCAATGATTATTGCGTTCCCAGGGTCTGCCGGGGAACGAGCGTTGAGGCTATGGTGGTCGTTTCATCGCCAGCTAACACTTCATCCTCCTAGCCCTTCAACTCCTGGTGTTTGCTCCCTGACTTCCGCATCCTGACTCCTCCGGCAACGTGGAGCAATTCGGCGACTCCAGGGCGGGGATCGCTAACGTGACGCTTGGCCCCCTCGCCCGCCCGCCGGGCGTTGGGCTACGATGGAGCGCATGAACGAATCGCCAAATTTTCAGGGATTGCGGGTCGCGGCTTTCGAGAGCCGGCGGGCGGAAGACATGGTCCGGCTGATCGAGCGCTACGGCGGCGTGGCGCTGGTCAGCCCCTCGATGCGCGAGGTCCCGCTGGACGATAACCGCGCGCCCGTGGATTTCGCCAACCGTCTGATCACCGGCCAGATCGAGGTGGTGGTGTTCCTCACCGGCGTGGGCTTCCAGCATTTGCTCGCCGCCATCGAGCGCAAAGTCGACCGGCAGCGGTTTCTCGACGCGCTCCAGGACGTGGTAACCCTGGTGCGCGGTCCCAAGCCACTGGCCGCGATGAAGGAAGTCGGCCTGACGCCCACCTATCGCGCGCCCGAGCCGAACACCTGGCGGGATTTGCTGACCACCATCGACCAGAACCTGGCAATTGCCGGTCATACGGTGGCCCTTCAGGAGTACGGCAAGACCAATCCGAGCTTAATTGCGGGGCTGGAGGCCCGCGGCGCCCAAGTGTTGCGGGTGCCGGTATATCACTGGGACTTGCCGGAAGACCCCCGGCCGCTGGAAACCAATGTGCGGCGGCTGGTCGATGGCGAGGTGGACGTGCTGCTGTTCACCGCGGCGCAGCAAGTGGAGAATTTGCTAACGATGGCGCGGCGGTTGGGCGTCGAGGACGAGGTCCGCGAGAGGCTGCACGATTCGGTGGTCGCGTCGATCGGCCCCACCACCAGCGAACGCCTGTACGACGAAGACTTGCCGGTGGATCTGGAGCCGGAGCATCCCAAGATGGGCCACCTGGTGATGGCGGCCGCCGAGCAAAGCGGCGCCATCCTGCGGCGCAAGCAGGCCATTACCACCGCGCTCTCGGGGCCGGCTTCGCACCCGCTCGATGAAAACGCTCCCTGGTACGACAGCCCCTTTATGAAGGCTTGCCGCGGCGAGCCGGCGCCCGTCACTCCCATTTGGCTGATGCGCCAGGCCGGGCGGTACATGGCGGAGTATCGCGAGGTGCGGGCCAAGACCACCTTTCTGGAGCTGTGCAAGAACCCGCAGCTTTGCAGCGAGGTCATGGTCACGGCGGTTCGCCGCCTGGGGGTCGATGCGGCGATCATCTTCTCGGACTTGCTGCCCATTCTCGAGCCGATGGGCCTGGATTTGGAGTTCGCCCAGGGCGAAGGGCCGGTCATTCATAACCCGGTGCGCGAACCGCGCGACGTGGAGCGCGTGTTGGAGCTGGAAAGCGTCGATGCGTTGCACTTTGTCATGGAGACGGTGCGTCAGACGCGGGCCGACTTGTCTGACGATGTACCGCTGATCGGCTTCGCCGGCGCCCCCTTTACGCTGGCCAGCTACACGATTGAAGGCGGCTCGTCGCGCAACTACCTGCACACCAAGACGCTGATGTACCGCGACGAGGGCGCGTGGCGTTCGCTGATGGAACGGTTTGTGCGGGCCGTGACCAAGTACCTTAACGCGCAAATCGCCGCCGGCTGCCAGGCGGTCCAGTTGTTCGATTCCTGGGTCGGCTGCCTGGGCGTGGAAGATTACCGCCGTTACGTGCTGCCGTACGTCAAGGCGATTGTGCGGAACGTCACGCCCGGCGTGCCGGTGATCAATTTCGCCACCGGCAATCCCGCACTGTTGCCCCTATTGGCCGAAGCGGGTAGTCGCGTGGTGGGGGTCGACTGGCGCGTGCCGCTGGACGCCGCCTGGAAAACGGTCGGGCACGATCGCGCGGTGCAAGGCAACTTGGACCCCGCCGTGTTGCTGGCCGACCGAGAAACCATTCGCCAGCGCGCGCAAGGTATCCTAACCCAGGCGGCGGGCCGTCCTGGGCACATCTTCAACCTGGGGCACGGCGTGCATCAGCAAACGCCCGTGGAGAACGCCATCGCGCTGGTGGACGCGGTCCACGAATTAAGCGCCAGGTAAACTAAACGCGGATTGAAATGATGCGAAACCACCCTCTTCATTCCGCATTTCGCACTTGAATCATTTGGCGGCGTAGAGTTCCGCGTATTCCAGCACCCAGAGGTCGATTAGCTCGATGAAGTCCTGCGGGTCCACGTCGGGGATTGGCTCGTAGTGGACGCGGTTGAACATCTCTTTATTGCGGATGGTCCCCTTGGCGGTTAGCTCCAGCACGCTGGCCGAAGAGTAGGGGCGAATGGTCATCTCCAGGCGGCTGAACTGGTTCATCCGCCGCCCCGAGCTTAGTTCGATGTTGTCTCGGTTGCACGCGCCGCCCCAGCCTCGGTCGCCGTAGAGCGTTTCGTACTGAAAACCAGGAAAGTGGTTAGCCAGCTTCTTGACGCAGTTCTCGATGTGCTCCGACAAGAGCAGCCGATATTGCGTGTGCAAGCTCTTGATTTCCTGCTCGGTTAGCTCACGCCGGCGGGCCTCGTGTTGCTCGGCCTGCTTGCGTTTGTGCCCCCGTTCGATCGCCTTTTGCAGCCGGTGTTCAAAGTCCATAACCCATCGCCGCGCGAAAGAAATAAAAATCCACTACTGGAAGTATACACGAAACGCGGAATTCGAAATGCGAAATGCAGGCGGAAAGCCGCCGTCTCCGCCCATAGCTATTCCTCTTATTCCGCGTTTCACACTCCCCATTCCTCATTTCGCCCGATCTATTGGCGGCCGCCGCTCGTCTTAGCCTATGATAAAGTCGGTCGGCCCATTTTCTCTGCACAGAAGAGGTGATCTTATGGCGTCGCGATGGCTGTGGGTGGGGGTGGCGTGGCTGTTAGCGGCTCCGTTGGGAGCCTTGGCCCAGGAAGAGCAAGAGCCAGAGCAGGCCCAGAAGCAGGAGCAAGGGAACATGGCCGAGTTACCCATCCGCCGCGTGGTGATGTTCAACTCGGGCGTGGCCTACTTTGAGCACGAGGGGCAGGTGGAAGGCGAGGCCCAGGTGGACCTCAAGTTCAACGTCCGCGACATCAACGACCTGCTCAAAAGCATGGTCGTGCAGGACCAGGGAGGCCAGGTTTCGACCGTCACCTATGGCTCGAAAGACCCCGCCACCCGCACGCTGCAAACTTTCTCTATCGACCTGACCGACAACCCCACGCTGGCCGACCTGCTCAAGCAGATTCGCGGCGAGCGGGTCGAGATCGAAGCCCCCAATCCTAGCACGGGCATCATTGTGGGCGTGGAACGGCGCAAGAAGAAAGTGAGCGACGACGAGGTCATCGAGACCGACTACCTCAACCTGCTGACCGACGAGGGACTGCGCAGCGTGCCGCTGGAAAGCGTGGGACGCATCAAGCTAGCCGATCCCAAGCTCAATAACGAATTGCGGCAAGCCCTGATGGTGCTTGCCCAAAGCAACTCGGCCGACAAGAAAACGGTCACGCTCAATTTCCTGGGCGACGGTCAACGGCCGGTGTTTGTGGGATACGTGCAAGAGGCGCCCGTCTGGAAGACCAGCTACCGTCTGGTGCTGGGTGACGAAAAGCCGCTGCTCCAAGGCTGGGCCATTGTCGAGAACACCACCGAGGCCGACTGGGAAGAAGTGGACCTGACGCTGGTGAGCGGTCGGCCCATTTCGTTTGTCATGGACCTGTACGAACCGCTGTACGTGGATCGGCCGGTGGTGCAGCCGGAGTTGTACTCGTCAGTCCGGCCGCGCGTCTACGAGCAAGACCTGGCGGCGCGGGAGGCCGAGTTCCGCAAAGCGGGCGCTGAAGCCAAACAGCTTCGCGGATCGGAGCAATTGGCGCGGGACCGTAGCATGGATGCACGCGCCCTCGCTGCGGCGCCGGCGGCGCCTCCGGCCGAGAAAGCGGCCGCGAACCGCCGCATGGATTTGCAGCAGGGGGTGCAGGCCGCAGCGCAAGCGGGCGAACTAGGCGAGTTGTTCCAGTATCGCATCTCCAACCCGGTGACGCTCTCCCGCAGCCGCTCGGCGATGTTGCCCATCGTGAACGAGTCGGTCGAAGGCGAGAAGCTTTCGATCTACAACGAACAGGTCCAGACCAAGCACCCGCTGAATGGGCTGCGGCTCAAGAACACCACGCAATTGCACCTCATGCAAGGACCGATCACGGTCTTTGACGACAACGCGTACGCGGGCGACGCGCGGATTGAAGACATGCAGCCGGGCGGCGAGCGGCTCATCAGCTACGCCTTGGACCTGGCGGTCGAAGTGGCGCCCACCAGTAAGAACGAGCCGCAGCAACTGGTGGGTGTAAAGCTGGTCAAAGGCGTGCTCCAGATCACGCACAAGTACGCCCGCGAACAAAAGTATGTGGTCAAGAACTCCAGCGACGAAGCGAAGAAAGTGCTGATCGAGTACCCGATTGACCCCACGTGGAAACTGGTGGAGCCCAAGGAGGCGACCGAGACCACGCGCAGCCACTACCGCTTTGCCGTCGAGGCGAAGCCAGGCGAACCGGCCGAGCAGACCGTGCGGCTGGAGTACACTGCCCGCGAACAAATGGCGGTCACCAACCTGCAAATTCCGCAAATCCTGATCTATGTGAACGCGCCCACGGTGAGCGAAGAGGTCAAGTCCGCCCTGCGCGAGGTGATCCAGCGCAAGCAGAAAATCGATGTCGTGGTCGCCCGGCGGCAAGAGCTAGAGCGGCAGATCACCGTCATTCAGCAGGAGCAGGAACGCATCCGCAAGAACATGGAGCAGCTTCCCCAAGATAGCGACCTCTACCGTCGTTACATTGCCAAGTTCACGCAGCAGGAGGACGAGATCGAAAAGCTCCGCCAGCAGGTCACGGCCGCGGTCGAGGAGGAAAAGACCTTCCGCCGCCAATTAGATGAGTACTTGGCCGACGTGACCCTGGGTTGAGCAGGGCCAGCATCGCTTGGCGAGCGAGGGACGTTCGTCCCCGGATTCGATCGGGGTTGGACGTGCAATTCGCCGGACGAACAGCGCGACCCGTGACGCAAACGATCACGGTCGCGCAACGAGCTCGCTTACGCTGGGAAGGGTCGCTTGCGGGAAACTAGAGCATTTTCCCGGCAGGCGTGAAGGTCTTTGTGTGGCGCACTCGCTCCGAAGTTGTGAATGTTTTGTTAAATCGTCGTAGCGGCGGCGCTCGCGCCGTCGCTGCGGAAACATTCACAACGTCTCGGCGAGTGCGTTTTCCTTCCCTCAGCCGTCAACTCGCCTTCTCGACAACACCCAAACCGAGAGAAGAGAAAGGGGGCGGTCTGCCCCGCTCCACCCGCTCTCCGCATTCGCGCCGCCCAAAAGCCTCTTTGCGACCACCCCCGCACCCTTCACGAATAATCCGGGCTACCGGGCGGCGGCGATCACGGCGCGGATTGCGGCGTACTCGGCTTCCAACTCTTTCGCCAGACGCGTGGTGTCGGCCACGATGATGTCGTCGGCGTACGGGTCCGAAGGGTCCTCCTGGCGCCAACCCGCGCGGGCCAAACGCGCCAGTTCGCCGGCGCAATCGAGAGCGACTTCCTCCGGGAAGTACGTCTCGACCCGCGAGGGCTGCGGCTCCATCTCGATGACGCCAACGGCGCGAGGGGCAAGGGAAGGCATGGAACGCCTGGGGTAAAAGCAAGTCGAGCCAACTCACGCCGCGTCGCGGCGATTCTTGGGCGCGGGGTTTGCCGGGGTGCATGCCATCATCGGGCTGGCAAGCCGGGCGCGAATTTCCGATAGCAGCGCCCGGACCAGCTCGTGCGGAGTCGGTTGGGCATGGCGTCTTGGCCGGGCTACCTGAGGTTTTTCGTCCGTGACGTCGCGGGTGGGTTTTTCAGGATCGGGCGGCGTGGCGTTCAGGTGCAGCCGGAACTCGTAGGGTCCCATTCGCAGGCGGTCGCCGTGAAATAGCTCAGCGGCTTCGACGGGCCGGCCGTCCACGGTCGTTTCTGGTCCTTCGCCCACGCGGCGCAGCGAAATCCGCCGTTCGCTCGTGAGCAAGTAGGCGTAGACTTCGGGAAACTGCGCGTCGGCCAACACCAGGTCGCAAGCTGACGACCGGCCGATCAAGTACACTGGCGGCGCAACGGGCCGTAGTTTCTGCTTCGCCGCTCCACGGCGAATCTCTAGGAACGCCGTGGCCGGACGCGGCGCCAAAGGCAGCGTGTCGGAAGAGATCGGAGTGGGATTTCGGGTGAAATCGGTCATGCAACCTGTTCCGTGGCGGCAGGACTGCGGGTGGGGGTTATCCTTTCTTTCGGCACAAAGCCGTCGCCGGGGTGAACCGGAATCATCCGCGCTGGGAAGAATGCGTCGTTGGGAACGCCGCGCGTCGCGTTAAGTGCCGGAAGCGAGGAAAACGAAAAACCGGCGACGTGGGAATGCCCCACGCCGCCGGCCCCCCAAGGAGCAGTCGCCATCCGCTGTGGCGTCGCACTGCGTCTACCACGCTAAGCGGATTGCCGAATGGAATGTTACGGCCCCTGGGGTGTTTCTTGACCAAATCGGCGAAAGCCCGCGAGTCCGCCCTGGCGCAAAGCAAGCGCCGGGAACGCCAAAGAGGCAAGGTTTGCGGCTGGGGGAAGATGTTCGGAACATGGCGCCGGGCCGCCCACGCGCCGCACGCGGCACAACGCGCAGGGTTTTCCTGACCGGACCTAAGTTGAATTTATTTCATCGATTAGCCCGTACTTTCCTCTGATTCAGTGTTCTTGCCAGGACCGATAACTTGCTAACGACCATCGACGGGAGAGATAGGCGGTGTTCTCCCTCCTGCCTCGTGGGCGTCCGCAAGAATTTCCCGGAGGGAATTCCTCGCGCATGCCTCTTACCTTTGTGCAACGACCCTCCTGCACTGCCTTTGGATCGGGGAGTACCAAGCGATGAGACACGGATGTTGGGCGGTTCCACTCGCCCTGATTTCGCTAATGGCCGCCGCCGAGGCGCGGGGGCAGCACGCCCCGCGTTCGGCTTATCAGGCCAACTATTACCACGCCTACCGCAACTATTACTCGCAGCCGGAAACGCCCTCGTCGCCAAGCGACCTACCCGTCGAGAGCGAGCCTGATAGCGTGCTGGCGCCTCCCATGCCGCCGGCCACCGGCGAGGGATTCGCGCCGCCCCTCGAAGCGCCCACGCATGCCGGCGCCGGCTTTGTGCCGGAAAGCTGCGATCCCCCTTGCACCCACGGCTGCTATAACGGCAGCGCCTGTCCGCCAGCATGCAACCTGGGCTGCAACCCTTGTTGCGATGCGGGCTGCGACGCCTGCAGCGCCGACGCCTGCGCTGGCGAAGACGAAATCTGGCGCCTGTTTGGCGACGTGGAGCTGTTGCCGGGCGATCCTTGCAACTGCCGCGATCCGCTGTCGGTCTTCATCGGCGGGTGGATTCAGGGCGGCATCACCGGCAATGCCGACGGCGCCCGCTCCAGCCAAGGCAACTACCCGGTCCCCTTCAACCAGATTTCTGACGGCTTCATTTGGAACCAAGCCCCCTACATCTACGCCGAGAAAGTGGCCGACACCGGCGGCGCCGGATTTGACTGGGGCGCCCGCGTGGATTACGTGTTCGGAACCGATGCGGCCGACACCCAAGCGTTTGGCGACGAAGGCTGGGACTTCGGATGGAACAGCTCCCGCGACTACGGCTCGGCCATCCCCCAGCTTTACGTGGACCTGGCGTACAACAACGTCAATTTGCGGCTGGGCCACTTTTATACGATCATCGGGTACGAAGTGGTGCCGGCCATCGGCAACTTCTTCTACTCGCACGCCTTGACCATGAACTACGGCGAACCGTTCACGCACACGGGCGCCTTGACCACCTACAAGCCCGACGACACGTGGACGTTCTACAACGGCTACACGTTCGGCTGGGATAGCGGTTTTGACAACCACGCCGACGCCCACACCTACCTGGGCGGCGTGTCGTACGCTTGGGAAGACATCGGTTCGCTGACCTGGGCCGTCAACGCCGGTCGCTTCGGCGACGGTGAAGGACTGCCCGAAGGCGGCGTAGCCAGCGATGGCTACATCTACATGAACAGCCTGGTGGCGACGGTTAACGTGACGGACAACGTGGAATACGTGATCCAGCACGACAGCGCCAGCAACTGGGACGTGGCCGGCGCCGAAAGCGCCCAATGGTACGGCCTGAACCAATACCTGTTCATCACGCTGACCGACGCCGTTAAGTTCGGCGCCCGCGTGGAATGGTTTGACGATCAGGACGGGACGCGTATCGGCGCCCATCCGTTCGCCGATCCTGCCGCGGTGGCTCTGGGGCCGACCGAGGGCGATTACTTTCAATACACAATCGGCCTGAACGTCACGCCGCACCCGAACTTCGTGGTTCGGCCCGAACTGCGCTGGGACCGGTTCCACGGCGACGCCCCGGCGGGCGCCTTGCCCTACGACAACGGCAACGAGGATGACCTGTTCACCGCCGGCGTGGACGGCATCCTGCAGTTCTAAGATTACGCCTCCGCCGCGGCTGGGCGTTTCCAGCCGCGGCGCGGCGGTGTGAAACTCCACACGGGTGCGCGAAATCAACGCCATCGCTTGCGCTCACCAGCGCGGGTGATGGCGTTTTTTTGGTGTTCCTGACCGCGGGTGTCGCCACCCTGCAAGATGCCTGCCTTTTTGCTTTCTCAAGCCGCCCGATTCCCCCTGTCCCCCGACGTTGATTAAATGGCTATCTACATGAACCTGCACTAGGTCCATTGCCGTTTTCAGTTTGGGGCGTCGATATCGATCCAAGCCTGCAGCGCAAGCGAAGGATATCCAAGTTGAAAAAGTGAAGGTCCTAAGGCGGCCTATCTGGCGAACGTGCCGCCGCGGGGGTAAGTTTACCGCGTGCTTTTTGTTGAATTCTCGCGCCCAGGTTTTTACGATGATGATAAGTGAAACCAATTAGCCCCGGCATGCGTATTGCTAGAGCGGCCCGAGGATGAATTTATCTTCATCGTTGGAGCATTTTTCTCTTCCTTTCTTGCGCGCCCCACCCTTCCCATGACCCAACTCCCCGCTTCGCCTTTGGTTGCTCGTCGCGATTTCTGCCTGTCGGCCCTAGCGGGCGCCCTGGGCGGCGGGTACCTGTGCGCCGATCACTTGCAGGCCCAACCCCCTGCGGCCGCGCCACGCCGGCCCGGCCCTCAGGCCAAGAAAGAAGACGCGCGCGAGCCAAGGCCGATCACCTTGGAGACCAAAGACGGCGTGGCGCTCAAGGCCGTGTATTTTCCGGGGAAGACCAGCAAAGAAACGGTTCCGATCATCATGCTGCACGGCTGGAAGGAACGCGGCGTGGTGTGGGAACCGCTGGCGGCGTACTTTCAACGCACCTTGGGGCATGCGGTGATTGTGCCCGATTTGCGCGGCCACGGCCAAAGCGTTAACCAGACGATCGCTGGACGCGCCCGCGATCCCCTGACGCCAGAGGACTTGACTCCGGCCGACATGGAGGCCACCGTCTGGGACGTTCAGGCGTGCAAAAAATTCCTGGAGGATGAGAACAACAAGGGGGAATTGAACATCGAAATGTTGTGCGTCATGGGCGCCGACTACGGGGCCTTGATGGGCATAATGTTTACCGCCCTGGACTGGAGTTGGCCCATTCTCACCACCGGCAAACAAGGCCAGGACGTGAAAGGGCTGGCCATGTTGACGCCCTTGGACCGCCACAAGCGCGTGACCGCCAGCGCAGCCATGGCGAGGCTGCGGGCGCCCATCGCCAGCGGCCGGCTCTCGATGGTGATCGTGGCCGGCGAACAAGACCGCCAAGGTTACAGCGACGCCAAGCGGATGCATCGCCAGTTAGAAGCGTTTTACCCCAAGGATGACAAAACCGGCTGTGTTCTTGTCACGCGCGACACCAACAGCCACGGCGCCCAATTGATCGAACCGCAGCGCCGCCTGGGCATCGAGCAACTGCTGGCCAACTTCATTGCCCAGCGGATCGCCGCCCGTAAGAGCGAGTTCGCATGGACGGAGCGCAAAAGCCCGCTCCAGCGGTAAACACTAGCGAAAGCGATTTCGGGCCGGCGACGCGGAATCTCGCGTGGCGCCCTTGGCAAAGCGGAAGCATCAGTCCGGCGTGGGTGTTTCGTCCACTAGGCGCGCGATCAGGGCCTCGATCGTGGCGCGCTGGCCGGCTTGCAAGAAGCCGCGGGTAATTACCCGGTGGGCCAGCACGGGGACCGCCAGTCGTTTCACATCGTCGGGCGCCACAAAGTCGCGGCCTTCAAGCAGGGCCAGCGCCTGCGCGGCGCGGTACAGGCACAGGGCGCCGCGCGTGCTCACGCCAAAATGCAACTCCTGGCAGTTGCGCGTGGCTTCCACAATGTCGAGCAGATAATCGGCCACCGATGCTTCGACCGTTACCTCGCGCACCTGCCGCTGGAGGTCGAGTAGTTGATCGATCGTGATAACGGGTTGTAGGTCCTCGACTGGCTCGTTCAGGCGATGACTGAAAAGCACTTGGCGCTCGTCGGCCCGATCCGGATAACCCATCGAGATCCGCATCAGGAACCGGTCAAGCTGGCTTTCGGGCAACGGATATGTGCCCTCGAACTCGTAGGGGTTCTGCGTGGCGATCACCATGAACGGTTGTGGCAGGCCGTAGGTGGCGCCGTCGACCGATACCCGGTCTTCGCTCATCGCCTCCAGCAGCGCGCTTTGCGTGCGGGGCGGGGCACGATTGATTTCGTCGGCCAGCACCACGTTGGCGAACAACGGGCCTTCGCGAAACAGGAACTCCGACGTCTGGCTGTTGAACACCGAACCGCCGACAATGTCGCTGGGCAACAGGTCGGGCGTGAACTGCAACCGCCGGAATTCGCCCGAGATGCTGCGCGCCAGCGCCTTGCCCACCAGCGTTTTGCCGACACCGGGCACGTCCTCTAGGAGCAGGTGTTCTCCGGCCAGGAGCGCCACCAGGCAGCGGCGCACGACCTCGCGCTTGCCCAGAACGACCGAACAGACGTTATCTTCCAATTGGGCAATCAGCCCGCCAATCTCGGTCGCCATGCGTATTTTGAATCTACAGGGGAAAGCGTGAGGAATTATCCAGCATGGTAGTCGTCGTCGCGCCCCGCGGTCCAGTCCCGAACCGCTGACTGCCGGGAACAAATTCGCGGTATTGTCGCCGCGCGGCTGGCAGAAACTCCATCGCTGGGGCGGAAGGTGGACATCGTGTGGCTTCCGCCACAACGGCCCCGAACGCCCAACGCACAAGTTGCCATCGGGGCCAAAGTCAAATACGATGAAGAGGTCGCCGATTCCGGCGATTTCGCGGTTGGGCATGGCCGCGCCTTGCAACCCGTCTTTGCGTGCCCGTAGAACAGGAGAAGAGACTGCCGATGGCCGATTGGATTGCGGAAGATCTCGGCCGCCGCGCCTTGGATTTGGGTCTGATCGATGAGCGTCAACTGAACACGGTTTGGGCGGACTTCGGCCGGCATGACGTTTCGCCCGAAGAACTGAGCGCCGCCCTGGTGCGCCGCGAGTTCCTGACCAACTTTCAACTCGAACGTTTGCTGCGTGGCGAATCGACAGGTTATTTTTACGGCGACTACAAGGTCTTGTATCTGGTAGGGTCGGGCACCTTTGCGCGCGTGTATCGCGGCGTGCATCGCACCACGGGGCGCGTGGCGGCGATCAAAGCCCTGCGCAAACGATTCGCCGAAGACGCCGGCAAGACTGACCTGTTCCAGCGTGAAGGCGAGATGGGCAAACTCCTGCGGCACCCCAACATCGTGCCGATCTTTGAAGTCGCCAAGGAGAATCGCACCCTGTACATGGTGATGGAGTTTGTTGAAGGGAGCAACTTGCGGCAATTCGTCAAGGTGCGCGGGAAGCTCTCGCCGGAAGATTCGCTCCGCCTGGGGATCGACATCGCCGGTGCTTTGGCCTACGCCTACGAGAAGGGCGTGTGCCACCGTGACTTGAAGATGTCGAACGTGCTGATTACCTCCAACGGCCGCGCCAAGTTGGTGGACTTTGGCCTGGCGGCGATCGCTGGCGGCATGTCGGAGGCGGATTTGGCCGACATGGAGAATCCCCGCACCATCGACTACGCTGGCCTGGAACGGGCCACCGGCGTGCGTAAGGACGACAAACGCAGCGACATTTTCTTTGCGGGTTGCATCTTGTACAACATCCTGACCGGTGTGCCGCCGTTGGCCGAAACGCGCGAGCGGAGCCAACGGCTTTCCGTCACCCGGTATCAGCATATCAAGCCGATCCAGGAACTCGTGCCGGATGCGCCCCGCTCGCTGATTCAGATTTGCAACCGCGCCATGGAGTTCCGTCCCGAGAAGCGCTACCAAACCCCGGCTGAGTTCCTCGCCGACTTGAAGGTGCTCCAGCGCAAGGTAGACTCGGGAACTTGGGAGGATCCGCCCACAACCACCGACGGCGAGGCGTCGCGGGCGACGCCGGCCATGAGTGAAGAGGGCGTGGACCGCACCTTGATGGTGGTGGAGTCCAATGGCAAGATTCAAGACATGCTCCGCGACCCGCTCAAGAAGTGCGGGTACAAGGTGCTCGTGATCAGCAATCCCGACCGAGCCGTCAGCCGCTTTGAGGACGACCAAGCGGTGGCCGACTGCGTGATCTTTTCGACCATCGAATTGGGCTACCAGGCGCTGGACGCCTTCAACCAGTTTCAGGCTGGAGAGCATACGCGTCACGTGCCGGCGATCCTGCTGGTGTCGGAGAAGCAAAAGGCGATCGTCAAAGAGGCCAAGCTCGATCCGCTCCATGTGGCGGTGGCGATGCCGCTGAGCCTGAAGACGCTCCGCTCCTGGCTGCTCAAGACGCTGGGCAACGGAGTGTAGTGTGGCGCACGCGCTCCGCGAGTGTGCCTTCTGATTTGCCGTGCATTGTCCAGCGCGCTCGCGGATGGAGCGCGCCACGCGGGAGGATAGCCATGCCGACGGTTCGCGACGTATGCCGGTTCTTGGAAGCGTTTGCACCCCCGCGTTTGGCCGAGGAATGGGATAACGTGGGTCTCTTGGTCGGACGGCAGGATCGGCCCGCAGGGCGAATCATGACGTGCCTGACCGTTACGCCCGACAGCGCCGCCGAGGCAGTCGCGGAAAAGGCGGACTTGATCGTCACGCATCATCCGTTGCCGTTTCGGCCGCTCAAACGACTGACCGACCAGACGACGCCCGGCGCGCTGCTGTTGCAGGTCATCGAAGCGGGGCTGGCCATCTACAGCCCCCACACCGCGTTTGACTCGGCCCAAGAGGGCATCAATCGGCGCCTGGCGGAAGGCTTGGAGCTACTCCAAGTGACGCCGCTGCGTCCGCGGGAGGACGAGACGGCGAGTGAAGCGTCCTTGGGCGCCGGACGCTTCGGGCGCTTGCCCACGGCTACGCCGCTAGCGGAAGTCGCCGATCGCGTGAAAGACTTTCTTCAGATCGAACGATTGCAATTGGTGGGCGATCCACAATGCCGCGTTCAGACCATCGCGGTTGCCTGCGGCAGCGCCGGCGAGTTCCTCGAACCGGCCCGGCGCCTGGGATGCGATGCGCTGGTGACCGGCGAGACGACCTTTCACACTTGCTTGGAAGCCGAATCCACGGGCGTCGCGCTCCTTCTTCCGGGCCACTACGCCAGCGAACGCTTCGCCGTGGAGCGATTAGCGGAAGTTCTTGGCCAAACCTTCCCTGACGCCCACGTCTGGCCCAGCCGCCAAGAACACGATCCCCTGCGGTGGTGGTGACGGTGATAGGGGCCGAAAAGTGTGGCGCACTCGTTCCGCGAGTGCATCCTTCCCGAACGTCCTCTGGACGCCACAACAAGAATGCACTCGCGGAGCGAGTACACCACACAGAGAAGTCGGTCGAGCCTGCCTGAACAATGCTCGAACGCTATCCAATGCCATACAACGGCCCGAGCTTGCCGCGCAGGTATTCGATCAGCGGCTTGTGATCGAGCGGGCGGCCCGTAATATTTTGCACGAGTTCCGCAGCGGTATAGCGTTGCCCGGGATGGTGAATCTTTTCTCGGAGCCAATCGCGCAAGGGGAGAAACTGACCGAGGGCGAAGCGCTGCTCCAGGCCGCCTAAGTCCTGGTCGGCCTGATGGAAGAATTGCGCGGCGTAAAGGTTCCCCAGCGAATACGTGGGGAAATAGCCGATCAGCCCGGCGCTCCAGTGCACGTCCTGCAATACGCCGTCGGCGTCGTGCGGTGGTGCGATGCCCAGGTATTGCCGGTACTTTTCGTTCCACGCGCCGGGCAGGTCGGCGACCCGGAGGTTGCCTTCGATCAAGTCCTGCTCCAACTCAAAGCGAATGATGATGTGCAGGTTGTACGTGGCCTCATCCGCCTCGACGCGAATAAGCGACGGCCGCACGTCGTTTATCGCGAAGTAAAACTGGTCCAGCGACGCGCCTTCCAACGCATCGGGAAACGCTTTCCGGGCGGATGGATAAAAGAACTCCCAAAACGCGCGGCTGCGGCCGACCATGTTTTCCCACATCCGCGATTGCGATTCATGAATGCCAAGCGACACGTACTTCCCCGTCGGCAGCCCATAGTGGTCGGCCGGCAGTCCTTGATCGTAAATGCCGTGCCCGGCTTCGTGCAGAATGCCGAAGAAAGCCGAAGGGAAAAAACGTTCGTCGTACCGCGTGGTGATGCGCGTGTCTTGCGGGCCGAGGTTCGTGCAAAAGGGATGATGCGTCACGTCAAGCCGGCCCGCGGCAAAAGAGAACCCGATCCGCGCCGCCGCCTCTTTGCCAAACGTCTCTTGCGCGGAAACGGGATAGATGCGTTCGAGGATTTCCAAGTGGGGCGAACGATCGCTTTCGGCGATGGCTTGCACCAAGGGCGCCAGGTCGTCGCGCAACGCGGCCAGCACCCGGCGCACGTTGGCGGTCTTCTCGTCCGGTTCGTAGGCGTCGAGCAAGGCGTCGTAAATGCAATCGGTGTAGCCAAGAGCCTCCGCCTCTTGTTGTTTGAGTGCGATCATTTGTTCCAGCACCGGAGCGAACGCGGCGAAGTCATCGTTCTTCCGCGCCGCCACCCACACTTGCTGTCCGCGCACGGCCAACCGCGTCAACTCTTTGACCAGCGACTCGGGCAGCTTGGTCTTTTTGTCATACTCGCGGCGCAACTGGCGGATCGTACAACCGGCGTCGCTGTGCGGGTCGGCCGCCAGCGGCGACTCCGCCAGTTGCGCCAGCCACTCGCCTAGGCGTCGATCCGTATGCCGCTGATGAATCAAGCCCGCCAGGTACGCAACCTGCTCGGCCCGATAGTCCCCCGCCTCGGGCGGCATGTAGGTGCGTTCGTCCCATTCCAACAACTGTTGCGCCGACTCCAAGAGCGCCGTTTCCCGCGCATGTTGCTGAACCTGCTCCAAGACCGAAGAATGCGAATCCGTCATGAAAATGCTCCCAAAGTGTGATGTGGAGTTGATTCTAAACATGCGTAAGCGGTATGACCACGCCAGGACGGCCACGGGAAACAACCAGCACGGGTTAATCCCTGGCCGACGTCTAACAGGCGCCGCCTCACTCAGTAATTAGCGCGAGTTTCAAACAAGCGTGACCGACTCGTCCAAAAGGGCTGCTTTCTCCCGCGAATGAATCCTACGAGGCCGCTCTTCCACGTCAGAGGAAACCGTCTCGGTTTCGCGCGGCGCGGCTCCTCCGCGAATTTGAAAGCAAGAACCGGAGTTTTCACGGAAGGTCGGCGGGTTAGGATGTATGAACGCGCGGCCGAATCACCTTGGCCGCACTGTCTCTCCCTAAGGAATCTCGGATGGCTGCTGCGTCTACCCAGGCCCGACAAAGCCCGTCACCGTTCTCGACCGACGAGGACCGCTGGCAGGCGGTGGTCAACCGTGATCCGGCGGCCGAGGGGATGTTTTTCTATTCCGTGCGGACCACCGGCGTGTATTGCCGGCCGGGGTGCCCGACGCGGCGGGCGCTGCGCAAGAACGTGCGTTTCCATAAGACCTGCCAAGAGGCCGAAGCGGCGGGCTTTCGCGCGTGTCGACGATGCAAGCCGAACGAAGCGAGTCTCGTCCAGCGGCAGGCGGCGCTGGTGGCGGAGGCGTGTCGGGCGATCGAAGCGACGGAGGCGCCGCCCACGCTCGACACGTTGGCAGAAGGGGCGGGCATAAGCCGCTACCATTTTCATCGCGTGTTCAAGGCGCAAACGGGCCTCACGCCCAAACGCTACGCCGCGGCTGTGCGAGCCAGGCGGATGCGGCGAGAGTTGGCGCATCGCGCTACCGTGACCGAGGCCATTTACAGCGCCGGCTTCCAATCCAGTAGCCGCTTTTATGAATCTTCGAGCAAGGAGCTGGGCATGACGCCGACGACCTTCCGCGACGGCGGGAACGGGACCTGCCTGCGGTTTGCGATTGGCGAATGTTGGCTCGGCTCGATTCTGGTGGCGGCATCCGAACAAGGCGTGTGCGCGATCCTGCTGGGCGACGATCCTCAAAAGTTGGCTCGCGACCTGCAAGACCGCTTCCCCAAGGCGCAACTGGTGGGTGGAGACGCGGCCTTTGACCAGTGGGTCGCCCAGGTGGTCGGGTTCGTCGAGGCGCCGGCGGTGGGATTGGATCTTCCGCTCGACATTCGCGGCACGGCTTTCCAGCAACGGGTCTGGCAAGCGCTCCGCGCGATCCCGGCTGGCTCGACCGCCACCTACACCGAGATCGCCAAGCGCATTGGCTGCCCCCGATCGATGCGCGCCGTGGCCCGCGCCTGCTGCGCCAACCCGCTGGCTGTGGCGATTCCCTGCCATCGCGTGGTGCGCACCGATGGAGGGCTGGCAGGCTACCGCTGGGGCGTGGAAAGGAAACGTGCATTGCTGGACCGCGAACGCGGCGAGCCGTGGTCGCGTTGATTGAACAGCGATCCACATGAAACTGGACTAGGGCGGGCTTGCGGGCGGTTCGGCGAGGAGTTCGTGCTGGCGGGTGGTTACGCGGCGGCGGAAGTCGGGCAGGAGGTCCAGGAACGACGGGGGCAGCGGCGCCAGATGGACGCGGGACATTACGTTGTTCAGCCGCTTCAAGAGCCGCGCGTCGTCCAGGTAGTCGAACAGGAACCGCACTTCGATGAACTTGGGAATCAGCGGCGCCAGGCCGGTGGTGGGACGCGGCGCGGCGCGGTTCACCGCCGCCTGCACCACGTGCGGATCGAGCGAGCTTAAGGCCGCGTAATACGCTTCCAACCGCTCGGGCGCCGGGGCGATGAGCGCCGCGTCCAGCAGCATTTCGACCAGGATGTGCCCCAGAAAACTGGGACGCAAACCCGGGTCGGGCGCCAGGGCGTCGCGGACGTCGGCCGTGAACGACCAAGACAACTCGGCGAACGCCGCGGTGCGATGGAACCAGTCGTCGTCCTGATGATGTTGCACCACGCCCCGCGCCACGGCGGCAATCCGTGGGTCGGCGTCGTCCACGAGGGCTTGCGCGTGCTTGCCGCGCACGCGCACGCGGCGGTCCACCACGTTCAGCCAATCGGGAATCGCCGTGCCCGCCAGAAAGTACGGATCGTCGAGAAATCGCCGTCCGTGAGCAAAGTAGTTCATGAGGAAAGAGGAAGGAGGAAGGAGGAAAGTCGAAGGTCGACAGAGAAGAGGGAAAAGGGGGATGAGCCGCCGCGGTCCAGGGGTGTTGCTGGTTGGGGGGGGTGTGGTGCGATGGGAGGTGGGTGGCGCTGCCCTCCGGCGGCAAGTTTGCCGCCGGCTATTCCCCTCCTGATTCCTAACCTCTAACTCCTGACTCCTTCTTACCGTGTCGTTACGCGGCGCAACAGCCAGAGGCCGGCGATTAGCAGCAGGACGTTGCCTAGCCAGACGGAGTAGGGCGGCCAGGCCCCGGTCTTGGCGCGGTCGGTGCCAAGCATCAGCAGCGGATAATAAACTAGCAGGATCGGCAGGAAGCAGACCGCGAAGGTGGTCCACAAATCGGAGTTGCGCATCTGGATCGCCAGCGGCGCTCCGACCAGCACAAAGAACAGGCAACTAAACCCTGTGCCCCAGCGCCGCCAAGGTTCGGTTTGCAGGCGGTATAGGCGCCGCTCGGCGCTTTCCAACTCCAGCCGCCGGGCGAACCACGACTTATCGGTGAGCGAGGTGAAATCGCCGGCCATCATCTGGTATGCCGCTTCAGCCGCCAGGGACTGACGGATTTGCTGAATTTCCTGGTGTTGCCGGATGATCTCTTCGGGGATCTTCGCCAGGGGGCACTCCGAGGGGCTTTCGGAGAACTCGCCCCTCTTGGAGGCTTGCGCCAGGGGGATGTCGTGCTCGATGGTGTCGTGAAATTCGAACCGCAACGAGCCGCGCTCGGCGATGCCGTTGGTCAGCACCAGGCTAAGCGATTGGTTTTTCTCGTTGCGGCGCAACTGCGCCTCTTGGGCTGTGAGCGTCAACGGCGGCTGGCCGTCGCGACTGTGAATGGTAATGGTGGGCCGGATCAGCCGGTGGCCGTCGACCCGCTTGACGTTGATCGACATTTTCCGCGTGGCGTAGGAGCGTTGGGTTTGTAACATGCCGTAGACGATCTTCTCGATCGACTCCAGAACCACCCGATGCACTCCCTCACGCCCCCAGGTGACCGCTACGTCGTTGACCCATACGGTCGCCAGGCTGAGCAGGAACGCCAGCCCCAGCGCGGGGGTGACCAGGACCAGGGGCGAAATCCCCATGGCCCGAATGGCCACCACCTCGTTCGAGGCCGACATCCGGCCGAAGACGCAGCAGGCGGCCAAGAGAATGGTGCCGGGAATGGCGAATCGCAGCGCGTTGGGGGCCATGTAGGGCATCATCCGCACCAGCGTGGCGGCGCCAAACCCGAACCGCACCGCTTCTTGCATGACGCAGCCGACGATCACCAGCGCCGTCATGCCGAACAGGCATACGGCGAAGACTTTGGTCAGGTCGCCCAGGACATAGCGGGTGATTCGTCGCATCCGTGCCTGCCGCCCCCGGGCGGCGCCCTTCAGGTTCCATCCGTGCGCACCAACAGCGGCACTTTAACAGGATAGGGGCGATACGCAAACGACGGTTTCGCCAAACCAACAAGCAGCGCGAAAATAGGAGATCAGGAACGCTTAGGATGAGGCGGGGGTTGGGGATTGGGGGTTAGATCAGGAGGGGAATAGCCGGCGGCAAACTTGCCGCCGGAGGGTAGCGCCACCCACCTCCCAGCGCCCCAAAAACCCAACGACCCCCAAGCAGCAACTAACCTCGCTTCTCATTCGACTTTCCACACTTACGCCTTCACTTCGACCGGCAATTGGTCGACCTTGGCGGCCAGGATGAAGTCATTCTCCGAAAGGCCCCCAATAGCGTGGGTCCAAAGTTCAATCGCCACGTTGCGATAGCCGACTAGGTGTAGGTCCGGGTGGTGGCCGTCGTCCTCGGCCACTTGGGCCACGCGGTTGAAGAAATCCAGGCCGGCCATGAAGTTCTTGACTGTCCACTCCTTGCGAATCCGCTGCCCGTCGTCGGTCAGGCGCCAGCCGGGAAGTTTCTGGAGTTGCTGTTCGGCTTCTTCGCGCGAAGATGGCTCGACCCCGCCTTCGCATGGCTTGCACTTTTTGGCGACCAGTTGTTCGGCGGCTTGCACTTGCATGGTTCGCTCCTGGGTTGAAGGGTCGCGGGGTAGGCATCTTGACTGCCATGTTGCGGTGTTGTTGGCGGGCTGGAACCCTACCCCACGTTATTGTACACCACCGCGGACGAGCGATTTGGTAGGATGACCAACAGGCATGGAGTTTGCTGCTTGGGAAGATGAGCGCGTTTCGGCAATCCGCGGTTCGGATTGCCGCCGTGGGCGCCGATATAGGAGAAGCCCCACCACCACCCGCCGTCTTCCGCTTCTGGTGCGTCTTCAAGGAGAGTCCCGTGATTCGCTTGGCCCCGATCGTATTTCTTGGCGTGTCCTGTTGCTTGATCCCGCTCGATCAAGCGCGGGCGGCGCGTCCTAGCGAAACCTTGCTGCCCGCTACCACCAAGGGCTTTGTCTCGGTTCCTGACGTCGACGCGCTTCGGGAACGGTGGGATTCCACCGACTTGGGTCGCCTGGTGAACGACCCGATCATGCAGCCGTTCGTCGAAGACCTGCGTAAGCAACTAGAAGACAAGCTGGCCCTGGGCGGCCAGGAGACGGGCATCACTTGGGACGACCTCAAGGACGTGTACGGCGGCGAAACGGCGGCGGCGGTCATTCAACCCGGCGGCAATCCATCGCAACACGCCTTTGTGTTGCTGTGCGACGTGACCGACCATTTGACCGAGGCCCGGGCGCTGCTGGACAAAGTCTCGGCCCATCTGCGGCGACAGGGCGCCACGATGAAGTCGCAAACCGCGGCCGGCGTGCCACTGTTGGTATTTACGCTGCCCAAGAAAGCGAATCGGCCGGCGGGACAGGTGGCGGTGTTCGGTATTGTCGAGAGCCAATTGATCGTTTCCGACAACCTGCAAGAAGCCATTAACCTCTTGGGGCGTTTCCAGGGTCAGCCCAACGACACCTTGGCCCAGGTTCCCGCGTTTCGCGCGGCGATGGAGCGGGCCGCCCGCGAAGTGGGCGACACGCAGCCCCAGTTGCGCTGGTTCGTGGAGCCGTTCGGCATGTTGGAGGTGGCCCGCAGCACCCAGACCGAAGAGCGACGCCGCGGCGTGGACTACCTGAAGATTTTCGGCAACCAGGGGTTCGATGCGGTCCAGGGTATGGGCGGCTACGTGCAGATCAAGACGGGCGAATACGAGTTCCTGCATCACACCTTGATTTACGTTCCCACGCCGCAAGGCGCCGGCCCGGTGGTTACGGCCCGCAACTTCAAGGAGGCGGCCCGTATGCTGGAGTTCCCCAACGCCGCGCTGGAGTCGCCCACCTGGCTGCCTCGGGAATTGGCCACGGTGGTCAACTACAACTGGAAGATGAAAGAGGCTTTTGAATTCTCCAAGACCCTGGTTAACGAGGTTGCCGGCGACCCGATCTTTGAAGACGTGATCCAAAGCTTCCGCGACGATCCACTTGGCCCGCAAATTGACCTGCGCAAAGACTTGATCGCCCACTTGGGAACCAAGATCACGGTGGCTTCCGACTATCGCCTGCCGATCACCCCCGAAAGCGAGCGGCTGATGGTGGCCATTGAGTTGACCAATCCTCGGGCGGTGGCCACGGCCTTGAACAAGGCGATGGCCCGCGACCCAGACGTGCGCAAGATTCCCTTTGGCGACCACATCATCTGGGAGATTCTCGATCCCAGCGCGGAAGAGGACGTGGCCACCATTACGCTCAAGATCGACGGTCCCGCTTTTGGCCCGTTGGATGTCGCGCTACAGGACGACGAGGACGAGGAAGAAAAGCCGGTCTTCCCCAACTCGGCGGTGACCGTGGCCTACGGCCGATTGATCTGGACCTCGCAGGTCGATTTCGCCAAGGACCTGCTCGCGCCTCGTGCGGCGGCCGACACGCTGCGGGAGAGCGTCGATTACCAGACCGTCAACGCCGCGCTGGACAAACTGGGCGCCGGGCAAGACAGCTTCCGGTATTTCTCGCGTCCGGACGAGGCGATGCGGCCCACCTATGAGCTGATGCAGCAAGGCAAGATGCCCGAGGCCAAGACGCTGTTGGGCCGCGTGCTAAATGCGCTGTTCGCCGACGAAGAAGACGAATTGCTCCGCAAGCAGGAGATCGACGCCCACACGCTGCCCGATTATCAGGTCGTGCGCCGGCACCTTGGCCCCGGCGGCGTCTACGTCCGCACCGAGCAAAACGGCTGGTTCGCTGTCGGCTGCGGCCTGAGCAAGCAATCAGAGTGAGAGAAGGACGAAGGGGTCAGAGGTCAGGAGGGGAATAGCCGGCGGAAAACATGCCGCCGGAGGTTAGCGCCACCCAACTCCCTCAACCTCTGGAGTGCGGCGATTCATCGCCGCTTTCGACTTTACCTCGTGGCGACACTCTGCGTCGTCACGCGCTCTTCGGACACTCTGTACCCCCGTGGGAACCTTTGGCAGCCGCGCCCGCGGTCCTCATGAACCTTTCGTTGCAAAACGGGGGAACCAGAGGAAGTCACACGGGAACTTCGTGCGTCTTTTCCCACTCGCGGAACTCGTTCAAGGCGCCTTGAATCGAGCGGAGCGTCCAGGCCAGTACCGCAGCGTCGTCCAGCAGTCCTAGCCCTACCAAAAAGTCGGGCACAAAGTCCACCGGTGACACAAAGTACACCACTGCCGCTGTGGCGGTTAGCACGGTAATCCACGGAATCGTGCGGTAGTGGCCTTCCAAATAGGCCCAAATCATGCGAAACAGAACTTGCACGTCGCCCCACATCAGGCCTACCACGCCGTTGTGCTCGCCCTTCTTTTGAGCCGCGGTAAGCAGCTTGCGGGCCTTGTCGGCGTCAGCCAGGTAATCGCTCGCGCGCGGCTCATAGCGCTTCGTCCCCCGCGGCCCAACCGAATCGGGGTCCAGGTCTTTGTCACGCGCCACGAGGCGCCGGAGTGTGGTTTTAATACCCATACTCTCATTTTACCGGCGCGCCCCGTAAGAATCGAGTTCGCGCGGCGAGCGGTCGTGGTAAAGATGGGCGCTTTTTGAACGAAACCGAAGCATGAGCGAGGATGGTCATTCGGTCCTTGGTCACGCTTCGGGCGTGGTGAAAACGGCAAACGGCGCCACGACGCACCGGAATTAATTTCCTCCCAGGCCGGCCACGTGAAAGAGATTGTAACGAATTGAAAATCAATCCAGCAACCATTTTCCGCGGGCGGTCGTAGCATCCGAGCGCGTTCCAGGCAGGCGGGAAGGATTCTAGTGGTGGCGCCCTTCGCTCCGCGAGTGCGTTTTCGTTGTGGCGTCCAAGATGGCGCCACGAAAGAGCGCATTTGCGGTGAGGTTGTGAATATTTTGTCAAATCGTTGTAGCGGCGTCTCGCCGCCGCTACGGAAAGATTCACAACCGCGGAGCGAGTGCGCCACACTGAAGAACCCGTCACGCCATCGCGAAAAATGTTCTAGCTTTCGCGCACCGCCCTGGCCATGCGGGCGCCGCGCTGGGCGACGTAGTCTCGGGCCTTGGTCACGTGGGCCTGGGTCTGCTCCTGGTTGCGGTGGATGTCCAGCAGGCGGGCGGCGATTTGCTCGCCGGTGGATTCGTCGATCTCGAACAACCAGTCGTCCAGGCCCACGTCGCGCCACATCTGGCCTTTGCGGGTGTCGGTCGGTTGCCGCGCGTGAATGGCCGGCGCGCGGTTGGCAAGGGCGATGATTGGCGAGTGCATTTCACAACTCACCACCGCCGCCGCCCGGGCATAGGTCGAGGCCGCCTCGTCGGTCAGCCAGTACGCGGACCGCGCCACGACGCGCGGCTTTACGTCGTCGGGCAGCGGATCGAACAGCAGCGGACGCAGCAAGGCCACCTGGTACGTCATCTCGGGACAAAGCAGCGCCTGATGGCCCGTCTCACGCACCCAGGCCGTGATCGCCGCTCGCAGTTTGGCGTGGTCGGCTTCGCGGTGTTGCTCGTTGACTGCTTCTTTCTGGGCGATTTCCTCGGCCGGCATCTTGCGGCCGTCTTTCCAGTAGGGCGTATAACGCAGTCGCGGCACAAAGCACGCGAACCGCCGTGGTTCTAACTTGTGCTCGGCCAGGAACGACTCGGCGGCTTTGTCATCATGCAGGTCGAGATGGAAGGTGGCGTCCGGCCCGAATTCCATGAGCGGCCCCGTCACGCCGCTTTGCCGCAGGGCTTCCAGAGAGAGCGTATCGCGACAGAAGACAAACCGGGCGCCGGCTAACAACTCTCGCCGGTCGCGCAGCTCCGCATCGTTCAAGGTGACGCCGCCAAAGCCATACGGCTTGCCGGTGGCTCGCCAGGTTTCCAGTTCGCGCCATCCGACCAGCCCCGGCGCCGAGCCATGCAGGCAGAAGTCGCATTCGGCCATCGCTTGGTCCCGCTCCTGCCGCGTGACCGCCAACCGCAGCTTGGGAAACCGCCGCCGCAGCAGGGCTTCGACCTCGGGCGAGAGCCGATTGGGCCACAGAGTCACCTCGGCCTCGGGCAGATGCTTTTCCAACAACGCCAACATGCCCGGCGTGTGCGCGATGTCGCCAATGTTGACCGTCTGCCACGACGACCGCAGCAGAATCTTCTTTGGCCCTGCTTCCGCCGCCAGCAGCGCGGGCGCCGCGGCCGCCACGGCCGTCCCCGCAACGTGAGCCAGAAACGACCGGCGAGTCCTCCGATACGGACCAGCGCCGCGCGACCGTGCATGATCGTGTTCTCTATTCATCTTCATTCGGGGGAAAAACGGCATGGGGCCGTGACTTCGTTTTACATCCTTCGATCGGGCAGCCGTCCGCTACGGTCGGCGGGGCGATGCACCAGAACCATTCTCCGTCGTTCGCGACCCGCCCGACGAAGAAGGAACCGAACGAGAACCGCCATCGTTCCGGCGGGGAGCATCCGTTGTTTGCTCACGCCGAAGGTTCTTTCGAGTATAACGGTGGAGACAAGAAAAATCAGACGAATCCAGGCTCGATTCCATCCATCCACGAGCTTTGCATCGTCTGGCCGCTCATTGACGAAAACCAAACCTGGCGCCACCTGCCCGCAGGCTCTTTATGACCACGGCCTTACTGCTCCTGACCATTGCGCTCCACGCCTCAGAAGCGAGGCCGACACCTTCCTGGTTGTGGAGCAGCGCGCAGCGCGAAGCACGCCAGACGACCGCTGTGCGCGGCCAAGTAACGGTTGAATCGGGACTGCGCCGCGCTCGGCTGACGGCGGTGGGCGATTACTGCCACGCGGCATTCTTTATCAATGGCGTGGAGATTGCACGCCGCGAACCGTACGGCGCGGCAGTGCGAATCGATGTAACGGAGCGCTTGCAACGGGGCGCCAACACGCTCGGTGCGGTGGGACGCAGCATGGCGGGACCGGCGGCGGTGATGCTGCGGCTTGAACTGGACTATGAGGACGGCCGCCGCGCGGCGTTCGTTAGTGACGAAAGTTGGCAAGCCGCGACGCTGGACGGCGACGCGCTCGCGTGGCCCGTGTCGCCCGAGGTCGCCTGGCGAGATGCGACGACCTTGGGCCTGGCGGCGCGATTTCCCTGGGGCGAGACTTCCGATGCCGTCGCCATTCGCGCGGTGGACAACTACGAACAATGGAAGCAAGCGCTGGGGGCTCCCGCCGGGGCCGATCCACAATCGTTCGAAACGTTGCCGGGCTTTGAAGTGCGGTTGATCCGCTCGGCCGCCGCCACCGAGGACTCGTGGGTCAGCCTCGCTTGCGATGAACGCGGCCGATGGATCATCGCCAAGGAGAAACGCGGGTTGTTGCGGTTGACGCCGCCCCAGATCACCGGCGGTGAAGCGCAAGTCGAGACGATCAACGATACGCTGGCCGAGTGTCGCGGCTTGCTATTCGCCCACGGCGCGTTGTACGCCATGGCGAACAACGACAAAGCCTTATATCGTCTCCGCGACACCAACGGCGACGACCGCTTGGATGAGGTCAAAGGGCTGGCCAGCTTCGAGGGCGGCGTGGGCCACGGCCGGAACCAGCTTGCACTCGGTCCCGACGGATTGATCTACGCGATCTTTGGCGACTCGGTTATCGAACCGCAAGTCAACTCGCTCCCGCCGCGTCTGGCCCATCCCACGCGGCACGAACAGGCGGCCAGCGGCTTTGTGGCCCGCACCAATCATGAGGGGCGGCGGTGGCAGATCCTGGCCCGCGGGCTGCGGAACCCCTTTGGCCTGGACTTTAACGCCGAGGGCGAGTTGTTCACCTACGACGCCGACGCCGAGTACGACATGGGCGCCTCGTGGTACCGGCCCACCCGAATCAACCATCTGACGCCCGGCGGCGACTTCGGCTGGCGTAGCGTGACGCAGCAATGGCCCCCGTACTTCCCTGACCGGCCCGATATGCCGCCGCTCACGCGGGACATTGGCAAGGGTTCGCCCACGGCGGTCGCGTTTGGGACCAAGAGCCGCTTTCCGCCGCCGTACCGCGAGGCGCTCTTCGCGCTGGACTGGGCGTATGGCCGCATTCTGGCGGTTCACCTGGCCCCGCGCGGCGCCAGCTACGTTGCCGGCGCCGAGACGTTCTTGCGCGGCCGGCCGCTTAATGTGACCGACGTGGAGTTCGGACCCGATGGGGCGATGTACTTCATTACCGGCGGCCGCGGCACCCGCTCAGCGCTGTACCGTGTGGCGTATGTCGGACCGGAAGCGAGCACGCCGCCCGCCACAGTGCAGCAAACCGCTTGTGGAGAACACGCTGTAGCGGCCCGCCTCACGCGCCGCCGGTTGGAGTCGCTCTTGGGCCGGCCAACCGAGGGCGCGGTGGAGACGGCGTGGCCTTATTTGAGCCACGACGACCCTTCCATCCGCCACGCGGCGCGGGCCGTGGTCGAGACGCAGCCCGTGGCCGCCTGGCGACAGCGGGCGCTGCGCGAAGTACAACCCGATGCGGCGCTGGCGTCGCTACTGGCGTTGTCTCGGATGGGCCCGCGGGAAGAACGCGATGAGATTCTCGCCCGCGTAAGCCAGTTCGAGCTTTCATCGCTCACGGAACGCCGGAAGCTGGAGGCCATCTTCCTTTATGATCGCTGCTTGCCCGAAGGCGACGCACTCGATTCCAACCGCCGCGAAACAGCGCTGCGGCAACTGGATCCGCTCTATCCCGACGACTCGCCGCGGGTGAATGTGCGGTTGAGCCTCGTCCTGGCGCGGCTGGCGCCGCCCGCGTTTGTTTCCCGCACGATGGAGCTTCTGGATGCCGCCGCCGATCAGCCGCAGCGACTGCATTACCTGTTCGTGCTGCGCAACATCCAGACCGGCTGGACGCCGAAATTGCGCGAGGCGTATTTCGAGCACGTGAGCCAGATGGACGAGTTCGTCGGCGGCGAGGGGATGCCGACTTTCCGCCGCTTGATCGAAGAAGACGCCTTGGCTTCGCTCTCCACCGATGAACAAGCCCAATATGCCAAGCGGCTGGTGGGCGACTTGCTCGGCCCGGCGGCGGTGGATCCCGTGGAGCCAGACCGTCCCTTCGTGCGCAAGTGGACGCTGGACGACTTTGCCGAAACCGCGTTGGACCTGAGCGACGGCCGCGACCTGGAGCGCGGCCAACGGATGTTCGCCGCGGCGCGGTGCGTCGCCTGTCATCGCGTGGGGCGCGAGGGCGGGGTGAGCGGGCCGGATTTAACGTCGCTCGCGCGCCGCTTTGCCCCGCGCGACATGCTCGCGTCGATCCTCGACCCCTCGCGCGTGATTGATGAGAAGTACTGTAACCACGCCTTCCTGTTGAAAGACGGCCGGGTCGTGGTGGGACGCGTGGCGCCAGGCGATTACCGCTCACCCGAGCTGCGTATCACCCCCGACCTGCTGACGCCCGAGAAGACGGTGACCGTGGCCAAGCAGGAGATTGAGCAGCAGCAACCCTCGCCGCTTTCGCCCATGCCCACCGGCCTGCTGGATACACTGACCCGCGAAGAAATTCTCGACCTGCTGGCATTCCTGGTATCGGCCAGTCATAACAGGGAGCAATAGCGACGCCGTGTTCCGTGGGGCGGAGTGGAGCTTAGTTCCAAGACTTTAGACGGTAATCGGCTGATGATTCTGGGGCGCGAAACCGCAAGCGATGGCGCTTACGGCCAGCGTCGCATCAAAAATAAGCGAGCATTGCCGGGTTTCGTTGTCAAATCGCGAGACCGGCGCCAGACATTGGGGCGACCGGGAAAGCCTGCCTCGTGAGCAAGCGTTGGGAGAGAATCGTGATGCACCCGAGCACGATCGTCGCCGTCCTGGTCTGGACGCTGGCTTGCTCCTTGGCCTGGGCAGAGGAAAACGAGCCGGGTCGGTGGTTCGATGAGCAGGCGGCGCCGATTCTCACGCGGCACTGTCTGGCGTGCCATAGCGGGTTGGACCCCAAGGGTGGACTTGATCTTTCGCGCCGCGCGGGCGCCTTGGTGGGGGGCGAAAGCGGCGCGGCGCTGGCGCCGGGCAAGCCGGACGACAGCCCTCTGTGGCAGCGGGTACGAGATAACGAGATGCCGCCTGAACAGCCATTGTCGGCCGAGGAGAAAACCGTCCTCCAACAATGGATCGCACGCGGCGCCGCCTGGGGAGCCGATCCGCTTGACCCGTTCCGCTGGACGACCGACCAACGCGCTGGGTACGACTGGTGGGCGCTACAACCTGTCCAGCCACCGACGATTCCCAAGGTTCGGCATTCCGATTGGCCGCGCAACAGCATCGATCCGTTTATTCTCACGAAGCTGGAATCCAAGGAACTGGCTCCTTCGCCCGAGGCGGAGCGGCGCACGCTGATCCGGCGCCTGTCGTTCGATCTCTTGGGCCTGCCGCCCACGCCTGACGAAGTGGCGGCATTTATCGCCGATGAACGCCCTGACGCATACGAGCGGCTGGTTGGTCGCCTGCTCGCTTCGCCCCATTACGGCGTGCGCTGGGGCCGGGCGTGGTTGGACTTGGCCCGCTTTGGCGAAAGCCAGGGGTTCGAGCGCGACAAGCTACGGGAGAACGCCTGGCCCTATCGCGATTGGGTCATCAACGCCTGGAACGCCGATTTACCTTACGACGAGTTCATCCGCTTGCAAATCGCGGGCGATGTGCTGCGGCCCGACGACGCCCAGGCGGTCATCGCCGCCGGGTTTCTGGTGGCGGGGCCGTATGACGAAGTGGGGCAGGTGCAACAAAGCGAGATCATGCGGGCGGCCGTACGGCAAGACGACCTGGAAGACGTGGTGAGCGTGGTGGGCGAATCGTTCCTCGGACTGACGGTTCACTGCGCCCGTTGCCACGATCACAAGTTCGATCCCATTCGGCAGCGCGAGTATTACCAGCTTGTCGCCGCGCTGGACGGCGTGCGTCACGGCGAACGCCAGGTGACGCCTCCCGAAGCCAAGGAGCGCCAGGAGCAAATCACGGCCGAAATCACCGCGGTGCGACAACGGCTGAAAGAGCTTGACGATGCCCTGCGCCGTCGCATCGCCAGCGTACCTTCCGCTAGCTCGCCTGATCCACCGCCGGAGCCGCTGGCGCGGTGGACCTTCGATCATAACCCACGCGACGAACGCGGCCCCCTCCATGCGGAACTACGCGGCGGCGCGAAGTTGGAATCCGGCGCGCTCGTAGTGGATGGCAAAGACGGTTACGCCGCGACGGCGCCGCTGAACAAGGACCTGCGGGCGAAAACGCTCGAAGCGTGGGTGCGGCTGGATCACCCTAATCAGCGCGGCGGGGGCGTGATGAGTGTGCAAACGCTCGATGGGGGCGAGTTCGACGCGATCGTGTTCGGTGAACGCGAGCCAGGCCGCTGGATGGCCGGCAGCGATTTCTTCCGCCGCACGCAATCGCTCTCGGGTGAATCCGAGACCAAAGCACATCAGCGCGTGGTGCATATCGCCTTGGTCTATCACGAAGACGGGACCGTTGCCGCCTACCGCGAGGGCAAACCGTATGGCAAAGCGTATCGCGCGGCGGCACCCAAGACGTTCGCCGCCGGCAAAGCGCAGGTGGTGTTCGGTCTACGGCACAGCCCGCCCGGCGGCAATCGCATGTTGCAAGGAGTGGTCGCCGCGGCGCAGCTTTACGACCGAGCGCTGACGGCCGAGGAAATCGCCCGTAGCGCCGCGGCCGGCGAGAGCGCGACCAAGGACAAGCTACTGGCCGCGATGACCGCCGCCGAAAAGGCGCAGCACCGGGAATGGACCGAACGCCTGGCCCACTTGGCCGCGGAGCAGGAGCGTCTGGAGCCGCAAACGGTCTATACGGTGGCGCCCAAGGCGCCGGGCGTGTCGCACCTCTTGCTGCGCGGCAACCCGGCGACGCCGGGCGAGGCGGTGGCGCCCGCTGGCATCGCGTCGTTGGTCGGCATGACAGCCGACTTTAGCTTGCCGGCAAATGCGGCCGACGCCCCACGTCGCACGCACCTGGCCGCATGGATCGCCAACCCCCGGAATCCACTGACCGCCCGGGTGATGGTCAATCGGCTATGGCATTTCCACTTTGGCGCCGGGCTAGTCAACACGCCCAGCGACTTTGGCTTCAACGGCGGCCGCCCCACCCATCCCGAACTGCTCGACCACCTGGCTCACGAACTGGTCCGCGGCGGCTGGAGTGTGAAACACGTTCAACGCATGATCGTCACCAGCGCCGCCTACCGGCAAGCCTCCCATGCGGAACCATCAAAGAACACTCCGCATTCCACATTTCGCATTCCGCATTTGATCGACGCCGACAACCGCTTGCTGTGGCGCAAAAACCCGCGGCGCTTGGAGGCCGAGATGCTGCGCGACGCCATTCTCGCGGTGGCGGGCGAGTTGAACCAGGCGCTGGGCGGGCCGGGCTATCGCGACTTTACGACTTACGTCCACAACACGCAGTTCTACGAAATGCAAGATCCCGTGGGGCCGGAGTACAACCGCCGTAGCGTGTACCGCACCTGGGTGCGCTCGGGCCGCAGCCGATTTCTCGATGCGTTTGATTGTCCCGACCCGTCCACCAAGACGCCCGCGCGGGCTTCGACCGTTACGCCGCTGCAAGCGCTGTCGCTCATGAATAACTCTTTCGTCCTGCGGATGAGCGACCGCATGGCCGAACGTCTGCGGCGCGCGGCAGGCGACGAGGCGGCGCGGATCGACTTGGCCTATTGGCTTGTTTACGCGCGCCCTCCCGGCGCCGATGAGACGGCGACGGTTCTTCCCTTTGTCCGCGAACACGGCCTGGCTGAACTATGCCGCGTGCTGCTGAACAGCAACGAGTTTTTGTACGTGGAGTAAAGATGAACGCCAACGGACATCCTCTTGCCTCGGCTCAGTACGACCGGCGGGAATGGTTCTCTTGGGTCACGCATGGCCTGGGGGGAGCGGCGGCCGCGATGCTGCTGGGACGCGAACGGCGGCTTCAGGCGGCGCCGGTAGCCGGACAGGCCGACGATCCGCCGCCGCACCACCCGCCACGCGCCAAACGGGCCATTCACATTTGCCTGACCGGCGGGTTGAGCCAGATCGATTCCTTTGACTACAAGCCCGCCCTGGCGCGGCTGCACGGCAAGTCCATGACCACCGCCGACCGGGCCGACGTGTTCTTCGGCAAGATTGGCCTGCTGCGCAATAACGATTGGGCCTTTCGGCAGCGCGGCGAGAGCGGCCTTTGGATTTCCGATCTGTTCCCGCACCTGGCCACGATGGCCGACGAACTAACCGTGATTCGCTCAATGGTCGCCGAAACCGCGAACCACACACCCGCCACGTTTCAGCAGAATACCGGCTTTCGACTGAACGGGTTCCCGGTGCTGGGATCGTGGCTGTCGTTTGGCATGGGGTGCGAGACCGACGATCTTCCGGCTTACGTGGTCGTGCCCGACGCCCGCGGCGTGCCGGCCGGCGGCTCTATCAATTGGACCAACGGCTTTTTGCCGGCCCGGCACCAAGGCGTGGTGATTCGCAGCCAGGGCGCGCCGATCGACGACCTATTTCCCGCGCAGCCGCGCGGCGTGTCCACGGAGCAAGCCAGCCGTGATTTGTTGGAGCGGCTCAATCGGCGACATTTGGAATTACGCGGCGCGGAGGACGAGTTCACGGCCCGCATTCGTAGTTATCAACTGGCGGCTAAAATGCAGATGGCCGTGCCCGACGTGGCGCGGTTGGAGGATGAGACCCAAGCCACGCACGCCCTGTACGGCTTGACCAACGGGCCGACCGCCGATTTCGGCCGGGCGTGCTTGCTAGCGCGGCGACTACTGGAGCGAGGCGTGCGGTTGGTGCAGTTGTTTGCGGGCGGGGCGTTCGGCAGCCCGCGTATCAATTGGGACGGGCACGAAAACATGGTGCAGAACCACGGGCAGGAGGCCTTGCGCATCGATCAGCCGGTGGCCGCGTTGCTCAAGGACTTGCGGCAGCGCGGGATGCTGGACGATACGCTGGTCCTGTTCACCAGCGAGTTCGGCCGGACTCCCTTCACCCAGGCCGAGTCGGACCAGTTGGGGCAAGGCCGCGACCATAACCAAGGCGGTTTTAGCGTATGGCTGGCCGGCGCGGGGCTGAAGCAGGGCTTCGCCTACGGCGCCACCGACGAGGTGGGTTGGAAGGCGGCCGAGAACCCCGTTCCATGGCCTGACTTCCACGCCACAGTGCTGCACCTGCTGGGCATCGACCACCTGCGGCTGACGTACTATCACAATGGCATCCAGCGCCGCCTGACCAACGTGCATGGCCACGTGATTCGCGATTTGTTGGCGTAAGGCCTTGGGCGCCTGGGAACGCACACGAAGGGCGAGCGGCGCGATTCCCTAACCATGCCGGAATCCCCGCGGCGTCAGCGGGCGACGGCCGTGAAGATCATGAGACCACAGGCCACGCTCGGCAATGAACTGCCCGATGCGGGTGAGCGGAACTCCGAGCGGTTGCACGTTCAACAATTGTGCCGCTTGCATGGGAGGGACGGCCAAGATCAACTCGAAATCCTCGCCGTCGCCCAAGGCGTGCTCCAAGGGCGAGACGCCGTCCTGCCGTAGCGAGGCAAGACGGCAGGCGTCTTCGTGAACGGGGATGGCGGTCAAGTCCAACTCGACGCCGCAACCGCTGGCTTCGCACACGCGCCACAGGTCGAGTGATAAGCCGTCGCTCACATCGGCGGCGGCGTGAATCTCGTATTGTTCTTGAAGTTGGAGAGCTTCGTTCACGCGCGGCTCAAAGTCAAAATGCCGGCCCAGAATGCTGCCTCCCAGCGCGCCGGTCACAAGCACCACATCGCCCGGTCGGGCGCCGCTGCGGGTCCAGACGCCGCGCGGAGTAGTCTCACCCAGCGCGGTAATGCTGATCGCCAGGGGGCCGTCCCAGGTGTTGGTATCGCCGCCGGCAATGGCTACGTGGTGTTGCTCGGCCAGGGGCAAAAGGCCTTCGTAAAGCTGGATCGCCAGTTCTAGCGCGCCGGCGCGCGGGAGCGCCAGCGCGATCACCGCCGCCACGGGCCGGGCCGCCATTGCCGCCAGATCGCTCAGGTTAACCGCCAGCGCTTTCCGCCCCACGCGCCGCGAGTCGCACTCGGAGAGCCGAAAATCCACGCCCTCGGTCAGCAGGTCGGTCGTGGCCACGCAGTCGCCTAACAGACGCAGCACCGCCGCGTCGTCGCCCGGCCCGAGCAACAATTGTGGGTGCGACGGAAGACGGTCGCGCAGCCACGCGAGAAAGTCAAACTCCACACGCCACCTGGGAGCAATCCGAGAAACGAGACGACGAACTCGAAAAGTATTTTAAGGCGGAAACGCAGGTTGGGTAAATGAAGAGGAGCGAGAGTTGGCCAAGTCGCTAACTGTCGACTTGTAACGCGCGCTGGCCGCAAGCGATATCGCTTGCGGCCAGCGCGCTGCGCACTTCCCGTGTGGAACGGCCTACGCCTCAAACGATGATCCGGTGGAAGTTTGTGGCCCTACTTGTTCAAGCTGACTTGCAAGTGCCCGTAAAGGGTTTCGTCGCCCCGGACAATGTAGAACTTGAGCGGTCGAATCTGGGCGAAGTCGGGGCGGTTGAGGATGTATCGCACGTTGTCTAGCGAGATCGTTTCCCAGACGTGCATTCCGACCAGCACGTCGCCGCGGCGGATGCCCTCGGCCGCGGCGGGACTGTTGGGGCGGACGGCCGTGACCCGCAATCCGCCGCGGTAGCGCGTGTTGAGCTTTTGGAAGGAATCGGTCGGCATCGTCTCCAACCGCAGGCCGAACGATTGCCAGACCTGTTCGTCAGAAGTGAGGGTCTGTTGCGGGAGTGAGCCAACGGTCAGGGTCAGCGAGACCTCAGCGTCTCCTCGCTTGACTTCCACGATCACCGCGTCGCCGGACTGCCGGCCCATGAGGGCGCGCTCCACGTCCAGCGCCCGGGCAATCGGAAAGTCGGCGATTGCCAGCACTTCGTCACCCACCTGCAGGCCAGCCGTTTCCGCGGGACTAGCGGTTTTGATGGTGCGGGCGATGTAGCGGAACGTCTCACCCTCGCGCACCGTTTCGCCTTGCAATCCGTGCCAGATGCGCTCGCGGCGTTCTACGCTCATCAACTGGGCGGCCACCTGCATCGCTTCGTCCACGGGAATGGCGAATCCGATGCCTTGCGCTCCGACGCGCACCGCCACGTTGATGCCAATCATCTCGCCGTCGATATTGAGCAGCGGCCCGCCCGAGTTGCCGGGATTGATGGCCGCGTCGGTTTGGATCAAATCGTTATATTTTTGTTCTTCACTCACCTGCACCGAGCGATGCAGCGAGCTAATGATGCCCCGCGATACGGTATGCGGATAGCCATACGCGTTGCCGACCGCCACCACCGGTTCGCCTACCATCAGGTCGTGCGAGGAGCCAATGCGGATGATGGGGAGCGGGGCGTCGCTGTCGATTCTGATGACCGCCAAATCCGTCTTCGGATCGTGCTCCACTAGGCGCGCCACGACGGTCGCGCCGTCGGCCAAAGTGACTTGGATCTGCCGCACGCCTTCGACCACGTGGTAATTGGTGATTATGTACCCCCGTTCGTCGATCACCACGCCCGTGCCCATACCATTCACTTGCCGCCCGGCGTCGGCGCCAAACTGCACGTCGGTGGCGGGAACAGTCTTGCGGCCGTGAATGTTCACGACCGAGGGCGAGGCTTTCTCGACCGCTTCCACAATCGGCGTGCGGCGCAGGTGGGAGGCGAGGACGTCCGAAGTAAACCCAGGCAGGCAAATCCACAACCCCAGCAATCCGGCAAGGGCACACGGCGATCGTCCATGTCGGGATAACGGGTCGTGCATGGCTCGTCTGGGTCGATGGAAATCCGGACCGGCGCTGCGGGGGGCGCCGGAGTGCGGTCGTCAAACGCGGGGAGCGCAGGGAAGCGTCGTACCCAGCCTAAATCGGACACACCAGTTCTAGGCGTTAAAACGGTGGACCACCGCCGTCACAAATCGCCCAAGTTGACAGGGGGGTAAACAGTTTCTTCTGGCAAGAGAGAAGAAAATAAGAAGAACTGGGGCAGATGAGATGGCGGGACGGAAAAACACCGTGGCGGGCAGCAGCGAGAAAGGCAAAAAGCCAACAACGTCCGACGATCCCAAGTCGCATTGACCCCGCCGGGCGTTAGTGCGATGATTCTTCGCCTTTTGCGGGCAGAATGTTTCAAGTTGCGTAGGTGGCGTATGCGTGCTGGGATGTGGCTTGGGCTGAGTTGGGTGGCGACACTATTTGCCGCGGGGTGCCAGTCGCCGTACTATGCGGATCGCGGCGCGCTACTAGGCGGGCTGACGGGCGCCGGCGTGGGGGCCGCAGTGGGCCACGCCACGGGACACACCGCCGCCGGGGCGGTGATCGGCTCCGCCGTGGGCGCTATTACGGGCGGATCGGTCGGCGCCTCGGTCGACGAGGACATCGCCCGCACGCGGATGGAAGCGCAAGTCGGCCAGCAGATGGCGGCCCGCGCCTCGCTGAACGATGTCGTCGCCATGACGCAAGCCGGGGTGAACGAAAGCGTGATCATCACCCACATTCAGACAAACGGCCTGACGCATCGCCCCAGTCCCGAGGAAGTAATCGGCCTGAAAAACGCGGGCGTGAGCGATTTGGTGATTACCGCCATGCTCCAAGCGCGTCCGCCCGCGGTCGCCGTTTACGCTCCTCCGCCGCCGCGCCCGGTGATTGTGGAAGAGCATTACTACGGCGGTCCCGGTTGCTACCCGCCTTATTGGCGCCATCACCATCATCACCGCCACCATCATGGCCCGCGGGTGAGTTGGGGGCTTTCGTTCGGGCATTAGCCGAGACTTGGCGTGGCGCACTCGCGCCCAAAATAGCGCATATTTCGACAAGTAGGTCCCGTCTGCCGGACGGGACCTACCGCCAGCGCCCCGTGAGACGGTTGGGCCGGAAGAAGCTCCCGCTCGGCAAGCGAGATGCACCAAAGAATCGCATTCTCGGAGCGAGTGGACCATGTGGCTCCCCGCTCGCCGAGCGAAGCGCAGATTGTTAGGCTATCGGGAAGTGCGGCGCGAGAAACCTTCCACGGCGCGCCGCCGTCTCAAGGATCCCCCGATGGCCAGCGACACGTCGCCCTCGCCTGCTCCCAAACCCGAGAAAAAGCCAATCGATCCGCACGGCCGGCCGCCTCGCCAGAAATTCTTTCCGCCGCTTGCGGTGTGGCTGGTGTTGCTCGTGTGCGCCGCCGGAATCGTCTTCGCACTTCGGCCGGGAGCCTACGACCACCAGATTGGCAACATCGTAGCTTTGATTCTGAGCGTGTTGGCCGTGGCGACGGTGGTGGTTTGGTTTGCGTTCGTCAGCGATTACGGGTTCTTTCCGCGGATCCTGGTGCTGGTGACAGCGCTGCTCGCGCCGGCCATCTTCTTCACCTTTTTCCGTATTGAACAGGTGAGCGGCGAGTTGGTCCCGCGGTTTGCCTATCGCTTTGCACCCAAGCGCGACGAAATGCTGACCCCGCCAGCGGCTGGCGCCAAGGACGTCGATTTGTCGCCCACGCCTCGCGATTTCCCGCAGTTCTTGGGACCCAACCGGGATCTGACCGTACCAGGAATCCACCTTGTCCGTGACTGGAGCGCCCACCCGCCCCAACAGATGTGGCGCCAGCCGATCGGGGCAGGCTGGTCCGGGTTTGTGGCGGTCCATGGCTTCGCCATCACGATGGAGCAACGTGGCGACACCGAACTGGTCACCTGCTACGAGATCGAAACCGGCAAGCCGCGCTGGTCGGAAGGCGTCGAGACACGGCACGAAACCGTTCTGGGCGGAGTGGGGCCGCGCAGTACACCCACCGTATACGATGGCAAAGTATATGCGCTGGGCGCCACGGGCCACTTCCGATGCCTGGACGGCGCGAACGGCCAGACCGTGTGGAGTAAAGACCTCTACCAAGAGTTTGGCGTCTCGGCCGATGAGGAAGCAGGGAACATCAACTGGGGCCGGGCCGGTTCGCCGCTTATTGTGGACGACCTGGTTGTCGTGCCGGCAGGCGGTCCCACGGGCAAGGCTGTATCGCTGGTCGCCTACGACCGCCTTACCGGGAAAGAAGCCTGGCGCGGCGGCGAACGGCAAATCAGTTACGCCAGTCCCTCGTTAGCCACGCTCGCTGACGCGCGGCAAATCCTGATCGTCAACGAAGACACACTCAGCGGTCACGCGGTAGAAACGGGCCGAGTCCTTTGGAGCCATCCGTGGGAGGGCGGGAGCAACGCCAACGCTTCGGTGTCGCAAGCGGTGGTGATGAACGGCGACCGGGTGTTCGTCTCCAAAGGCTACGGCGGCGGGGCGTTAATGCTCCAAGTGACGCGGCAAAACGGCGCATGGAATGTATCGGAAATCTGGCGAAACAAGAACCGGTTGAAGACCAAGCTCACCAACATTGCCGTGCGCGGCGATTATGGTTATGGCTTGTCCGACGGTATCCTGGAATGCGTGGATCTGACCACCGGCGACCGGCAATGGAAATCCGGCCGGTACGGACACGGTCAAATCCTGCTGGTGGATGACGCGCTGCTGGTTCAAGCCGAATCGGGCGAGGTGGTGCTGGTGGAAGCCTCGCCGGAGGAACACATCGAACGCGGCCGCTTTCAGGCGATCAGCGGCCAGACCTGGAACAATCTCTGCCTCTACGGTCCGTATCTCTTGACCCGCAACAGCGAAGAAGCCGCCTGCTACCGCCTGCCGCTGGCCGAGTAATGCGATCCGGCGACAGGCCGCCGCCGTTACGTCGCGGGACAAATAAACGGCCGCAAGTTGCGGTCGTGGTAGAGAAACAGGACGATTGGCGATTCGGCGCCAACCGCGGTTACGCGGCTGCCGATTCGAGATGGGCCTGCTCGGCGGCTTCGCGCAGCTTCTTAAGGGCACGCTTTTCAATCTGACGCACGCGTTCCTTCGTGACGCCCAGATCGGCGCCCACTTCCTGCAAGGTTTGCGCGGGGGCGCGGCCCGCCAAGCCGAACCTCTTGACCACGATCTCCCGCTCACGGTCGGTCAGGCAATTCATGATGCTTGTCAAATCCGCTTCCCGCTGCTGCTGCGCCACCACTTCAGCGAACGGGTTGGACCGCAGTTCGGCCGCGGAGTCCAGCGTTTCCTCGTGGCTGGTGCGGAAGCGGGTTTCTTGCCGCATGCGATTATTGTACGCGCGGGCGTAGTTCTTCTTGATCGCCCAGGTGGCGTAGGTGCTGAACTTGTTGCCCAGGGCGTAGTCGAATTTTTCGACGGCCCGCATCAGCGAGATGTTGCCCTCGCTTACCAGCTCGAAGAGCGCATCCGGCCCTTGCACGTATTTCTTGGCGATCGACACCACCAGCCGCAAGTTAGCGCGGACAAGCTGGTTCTTCGTCTCGACGGCCTGGCGATGCAGGTCTTCAATCTCGTTCATCACCCGCGTCTTGGGCCGCTGCGGATCGAGCGACGCCCGCAGTTGGCTGGCGCGGTACTTGAGGTAGTTATACTTGCGGAACATATGCCGCTCCTGCTCGGCGGTGAGCAGTTGCGTCTCGTACAAACTTGCCAAGTAGGGCGGCAAACCCGCGGGCTGCCGCGCCTTACGCGGCGTGCGGACGGGTTGCGGCGCCGGCGCCAGAATCACGGCGTCAGCGTCCGCCCGAGAGAATTCCTTCCGGTTGGGCATGTAATCCAAGGACAGCTCCAACACCCGGCGGTACTGCTCCTGCCGGATCAGCCGGCGCAATTGGCCCTCGGACCGACCATACTCGCGGGCCAACGACTCCAGCGAGGCGCCGTCGCGAAAATCGCGGTACAGGTGATCGTTCCAATCCAAATTCGCGGGGGTCTGTTGCAATTCGTTCATGTGTTTTTCTAAGTGCGTAGAGCGATCGGTTGCGTACAAACGGAGATCGCGGGCGACGCACATCCTGCCAAGCGCGTGAAACCCCTCCTGGGTCCGCACGGAAACGGCAAGGTTCGCCGCTTACGTCGGCGCGCGGGAAGTCACCCGAGCAACAGCCGCGAACGGAGTCCGCGACCAAGAGAACAAAAGAAGAGAAGACGGGAAGGTGGATCAGGGACAGCCGCCCCAGTTCCAAAGAGGCACGCAGCGCGACGACGTACCGGGTCGCTCGGCGCTCCGCGCATCATGGCGGAGAAACCAAGAAAGTCGGGGTGAGCCGGAGTAAAGGGAGGTGAGCCAATTCATGTCAAGGTGAATCATTAGAGACTCTTTTAGTACGGAAAAACTCTGGCTAAGGTTCGTTTCTCTTCCAACTACTGGTCTTTCCCCTTGTTTTTTGCCGCCGTCTAAGTTCCAATACTTGAGCACGTTGCGCAACATGACGCCCGGGCAGACCATAAGGGTGCGTCCCCACCTTGCGCAAGGCGGCCCAGCGTTTGCGGTTGCCTATCCCTCGGTTTCACTACTTTTGTAGTTCGTAAGGAAACGACAAGGAAACAAATAGGTATTATGCCAGATTTACAGGAATCTACGGCTGCGACGATGCCACCCGGGGCGAACGGGAGTGACGAGGAATTGATGGTCCGCTTTCGTGACCACGATGACCTGGATGCGTTCGAAACGTTAGTGCATCGCTACGAAAAGCCACTTTACAACTACCTTTTTCGCTACCTCCGCAACGCCGAGTTGGCCGAAGAAGCGTTTCAGAATGCCTTTGCGCGCGTTCACGAGAAGCGGGACCTGTACACCCAAGATCGTAAATTCCGACCTTGGTTGTACAGTATAGCCACCAATCAGGCTGTGGATGAGCTGCGCCGCGAGGGGAGGCATCAAGCCGCGAGCCTCGATCAGAATCGTACAGAAGGTGAATCGGGGACGGTCTCGCTGCTCGACTTGCTTCAGTCGACGGTTCCTTCGCCCTACGAGCAACTGGAAGCGGAAGAACGCCGCGCTTGGACCCGCAAAGCGACTGACGACTTGCCCGAGCACCTACGGGTGGTGGTATTGCTTATTTATTTCCAAGGCTTGAAATACCGCGAGGCGGCAGACATTCTGGAGATTCCCGTCGGAACCGTCAAATCTCGCCTCAACGCCGCACTTGCCATGCTCAACGCCGCGTGGCAGGGCGAACGCGCTTCCGGATAAGGAGCCAAAACATGCACGATCACCTGGTCGGGTACGTGTGCGGGGCGCTGGAGATCGAAGAGGCAACGCTCTTCGAGAAAACGCTGAACGGCGATTATGAACTGCGCCGCCAATTCGAGATCTTGCGACTCGCCCTGCGCCCCCTGGACGGTGACCGCGACGACTGCTGCCCCCCCGAAGGGTTGGCAAAGCGGTGCTGCCAACGCATTCGCGTAAGTTGCAAAAAACAAGCGTAAAAGGAACGAACCCGCCTGACTCGTTCCGCGGATCAAAACTCCTTCCGTTCCGATCCCTAAGCTTCAACGAACCAGTTCGTTAGCTGGCCCCCAGGCTTAAAACACGGTAACGCCCTCCGCCTGTTGCTTGCGGTTCCGCAGCGTCGGACCAACCGAAGCATACGGTTTCCGCCAGCCAAACGTCTTGAAACGGGAATTCCTTCCGTACTACAACGCGCCCACGGACTTCGACGGCAGGTTGCGTCGAAGCGGCGGATCGCCCCAAGCCAACTTGCTCAAGAGCAGCACCACGCCCAGTGCCGCGATCAAGGCAGCCGCCCAGGAAATCCAACGCCGCGCCACTGTCGGCTCGTCGGGAAGGCCCCGACGCCCGATCATCTTGCCCGAGGTGTGGCACATCAACGAAATGGTTTGCGGCGGGTGGAAAGGGGGGAAGTTGGAGATGAATCGGTCCCACAGGCGGGGTCGACGAGAGGGCGCCATGGAGGCTCCTTGGGGAAAAGTCGCTAATTGATGGTCCCATCCTAAGCCGCCGCCGGCTCGCGGGCAAGGTTCCGCGCTCGTTTTGCTCTCCTTGACGCCTTGCGGACGTTCTTCCTACGATTGGTGGATTGTAGACACGGCCGTCTTGCCCCACCCACCTTCGTTCTTCGTAGCGGCGGCGTCCCGCCGCCGGGATTCAACCTAGTATAGGGTAGCGCTCGGTGGCGCTCGCGCTGTCGCTACCGGCGATTGGAAAACTCCGCTCGCGGAACGAGTAGACCACTTGGAAAAGATGCTTCCCATGGAAAAAACCAAGGTCGCCATTGTGGGCATGGGCACCGTGGGCACGGGCGTGGCTCGGCTGTTGCTCGATCACGGCGACCGCACCGCACGCCACGCCGGACGCACGCTCTGGTTGGAACAAGTGGTCGTCCGCGACCAGCACAAGCCGCGCGATGTGGAACTGCCCCACGGCTTGCTCTCGAACGACCTGACCCGCATCACCCGCGATCCCGAAATCAAGGTGGTGGCCCTGTTGATCGGGGGCTTGGAGCCGGCACGGACCGTCATGCTGCAACTGCTGGAGAGCGGCAAAGACGTGGTCACGGCCAACAAGGCGCTGTTGGCCGAGCATGGACCCGAGTTGTTCGACTGCGCGCGGGAGTTGGGCCGGGCCATCGCCTTCGAGGCCGCGGTCTGCGGCGGCATTCCGATCATCGCCAACATCAGCCAGTGTTTTTCGGCTAACCAGATTACGTCGCTCCGCGGGATTCTGAACGGCACCAGTAACTTCATCGTCTCGCAGATGGAGGAGCAGGACGCCGACTATGGCGAGGCGCTCCGTCAGGCGCAAAAACTCGGCTACGCCGAAGCCGATCCGACGATGGACGTCGATGGCAGCGACGCCGCCCAAAAATTGGCCATCTTGTCCCACCTGGCGTATGGCGCCCGCGTTCATTGGAGCGACATTCCGCGCGTGGGCATCGACCACCTGGATAAAGCCGATTTGGGCTGCGCCCGCGACCTGGGCTACCGTATCAAACTGGTGGCCGTAGCGCAACTGACCGCGGGTGGATTGGAGATGCACGTTGGCCCGACGCTCGTCAAACGTGGTCGCCCGCTGGCCGAGGTCCGCGCGAACTATAACGCCGTGAGCGTGGTGGGCGATGCCGTGGGACCGATCTTCTTCCACGGTCAAGGCGCGGGGCAAATGCCGACCGCCTCGGCTGTGGTGGCCGACATGATCGACATGGCCGTGGGCCGCATGCAAATCACCTTCCGTTCGCTGGAGTTGTGGTCGCAGCGCGAATCGCGGTTCGCGGTGCTGGACCATGACCGGGTGCTCAGCCGTTTTTACTTGCGGTTCACGGTGGAAGATCGCCCTAGCGTGCTGGCCCAGATTGCGGGGGTGCTTGGACGACACGAGGTCTCCATCGCCTCGGTCCTCCAACGCGAGCCGGAGCACGCTGGCGACGACGTGGTACCGCTGGTAATTATGACCCATCAGACTCCTGAAGGCGCCGCCCGCCGCGCCATCGAAGAGATTGATCGGCTGGATAGCGTGCGGCCGGGGAGCGTCAAAATGCGGGTGGTGGACTGAGCGGGAATTTCGGATTGCGGAATAGGAATAGCTGGCTCGACGGTTTGGGGAAAACAGTATGTTCCGCACTGGAAGGGATTTGATGCAACCGATCCGAAAATTCGCCTGGCGTAGGAAAGCGGATCATTTGCCCATACCGACGCCTCGACGGACGGAGCCTGCTGGCGTTTTCCCGAATTTGCCTGCGTACACATTGCTCAAACCGCAAACCGCAAACCGCAATCCGCAATCATGAAGTTCGCCATTATCATTCCCGACGGGTGCGCCGACGAGCCGCAAGAGGCGTTGGGCGGGAAGACTCCGCTGGAAGCGGCCCAAACGCCCCACATGGACGCCATCGCGCGAGCGGGGGTGGTCGGGCATGCGTCGAACGTGCCGCCCCACCTGACGCCCGGCTCCGATGTGGCGAACCTGAGCCTCTTGGGCTACAACCCCAATGAATACTTCACCGGCCGGGCGCCCATCGAAGCGGCCGCGCAGGGCATCCAACTCGGACCGAACGATTGGGCCGTGCGATGCAACCTGGTCACGATCGAAGATCAGGTGATGCGCAGCTTTACCGCCGGTCAAATTTCAACGGCCGAGGCCACCGAACTGCTCGCGGCGTTGCAGGAAACGCTTGCCGAAGATTATTTACAGTTCGTTCCCGGCGTGAGCTACCGCAACTTGTTGCTTTACCGTGGCGAGGGGCGGCCGGCGCCCTTCACGCCCGAGACGCGCACGACCGCCCCACATGACCTGACCGATCAGTCGGTGGCCGATAGCTTTCCCCGCGGGCCGGGCAGCGACCTCCTCACCCGGCTGATGACGCAAAGCGACGAGTTGTTCGCGAATCATCCGGTAAACTTCAAACGTCGCGAGGCGGGCAAACTCCCGGCGACCAACGTCTGGCTGTGGGGCCTGGGCCGCACGCCCAAACTGGCGCCTTTCGCTCAGTTGCACGGCAAGCGGGGCGTAATGATTACGGCGGTGGATCTGCTGCGGGGGCTGGCGGCGCTGATCGGCTGGGAGCGCGTGAACGTGCCCACGGCCACCGGCTACCTGGACACCGACTACGCCGCCAAGGGGCGGGCCGCGGTGGCGGCGCTGCCCACGACCGACATTGTCTGCGTCCACATCGAGGCGCCCGATGAAGCCTCGCACGAAGGCGACGCGCATGCCAAGATCGAGGCCCTAGAGCAGATCGACCAGCACATTGTCGGCCCCGTGTGGGAGGCGCTCCAGGCGCAAGGTGATTACCGCATCCTCGTGACGCCCGACCATCCCACGCCGGTTCGCACCAAGACCCATAGCCACGGCGACGTGCCATTCGCCATCGCCGGAACCAACGTTACCCCGGACGCCAGCACCACCTACAACGAGCGCTCCGCCGCCCAAGGCCCCGCCTTTGATGAAGGCTGGCGGCTCATGAGCCACTTTCTGAAAGCCACCCCTTAGCCGCAATCCCCAATCCCCAATCCCCCATGCCTCTCATCGTTCAGAAATTCGGCGGCAGCAGCGTCGCCGATGCCCAAAAGATTCTCGCGGCGGCTCGTAAGGCGATCCGCGCCCAGCAGGAAGGCAACCAGGTGGTCATGGTCGTAAGCGCCATGGGCGATACCACCGACGATCTCTTGGACCTGGCCTACCAGGTGAACGAGCGGCCTCCCGCGCGCGAGATGGACATGCTCCTCTCGACGGGTGAGCAAGTCAGCGTGGCCTTGATGGCCATGGCCATTGAATCGCTCGGCCACAAGGCGGTCAGCCTTACCGGCGGGCAGATCGGCATTCGCACCGACAGCACGCACACCAAGGCCCGGATTCGCTCGGTCTCGACCGAACGCATGCGCAAGCTGCTGGAGGCGGGGAACATTGTGATCGCCGCCGGCTTCCAGGGCATGGACGAAGATTGGAACATTACTACCCTCGGCCGCGGCGGCAGCGACACCACCGCCGTCGCTCTGGCGGCGGTGCTGCAAGCCGACACGTGCGAAATCTACACCGACGTGGACGGCGTCTACACCACCGATCCCCGCGTGGTGCCCGAAGCGCGGCGCATGAGCCGCATCAGCTATGACGAGATGCTGGAGTTGGCCAGCCTCGGCGCCGGCGTGATGCACAATCGGGCGGTCGAGTTCGGCAAGAAGTTCGATGTGCCAATCCACGTCCGCAGCAGCTTTTCTGACGTGCCTGGCACGATGATCGTCAACGAGCCGGAATCCCGTGACGTGCCGGTGTCGGGCTGCGCCATGACCAAGAGCGAGGCCCGCATTACGCTGGTTGGCGTGCCGGATCGACCGGGAAGCAGCCTGGCGGTTTTCTCGCGTCTGGCCAAGCGGGCCATTACCGTCGACATGGTGGTGCAAAACATTGGCGAGGACGGCAAGGCCGACATTTCGTTCACCGTGCCGCAGGACGAGTTGCGGGCCACGCTGGAAGCGGTGCAGGAGGCGGCCCAAGAACTGGGGATCGAGCGCATAACGCACGACGATCAGGTGGCTAAGGTTTCGGTTGTTGGTTTGGGCATGGCCCGGCAGACGGGAGTGGCTGACCGCATGTTCCAGGCGTTGGCCGAGGCTGGCATCAACATCCAAATGATCACCACCAGCGAGATTAAAATCTCGGTCCTGGTGCGCCGCGACGAGGCCCTGCCGGCGCTGCGGGTGGTGCACGCCACCTTTGAGCTTGATCGCCCGCCCGCCGATGGCGTCAGCGAGACGCGCCCCTCCAAGCCGACGCCCGCGGCACAATGCCCCGTGGACGTCGTGCAGCGGCTGGCGACGATGGACATGGAAGGACTGTTCATCGACGACGTGGTGCTGGATCAGTCGCAAGCCCGGGTGACGATTCGCGGCGTGCCCGACGTGCCCGGCGTGGCGGCCAAGGTGTTTGAAGAAGTGGCTGCCGCGAAGGTCTTTGTCGATATGATCGTGCAAAGCTACAACGGGAAAGAGGGGCAAGCCACGCTCAGCTTCACCGTGCCCAAAACCCAGCTTGACGCCGCCATGACCGTGGCCAAACGGCTCGCGACCGATTTTAAGTGCCAGGGCGTCAGCAGCAGCCCCGACATCGCCAAGCTGTCGGTCTCGGGCATCGGCCTGCGCAGCCACACGGGCGTGGCGATGCGCATGTTCGACGCCTTGGCCGAAGCCGGCATCAACCTCGCCATGATTAACACCAGCGAAGTCCGAGTGAACGTGGTGGTGGATGGCAAAGCCGGCGAGAAGGGCCTGGCCAGCCTCCAGAAAGCCTTTGGCGACGTGCTCCGCTAGCGTGCGCTTCACGAAGGTGCGACGGACTTCAATGTAGGTCACTCGCACAGCGAGTGATCTACATTGAACTCGCTTTCACTTGGCAATCGCGTTCAAAAACAACTTTCACTTGGTCTTGTTCACAAGCCCAAGTACGCTTGCACCTCGGGGGTTGGCGCCTGACCAAGTTCGGCGGCGCGGCGAACGTGCGCGAGGGCTTGGCGCCGGTCATCCAGGTTCAAATACAATAATCCCAGATTGTAGTGCGCCGCGGGATCATCGGGTTTAAGCTCCAGCGTGCGGCGATAAGCTTGGGCGGCGGCCTCCAACTCTTCCTGTTCAAACAGGATCGCGCCGAGATTGTTGTACGCATCGGGAAAGTCGGGCGCCAGGCGAATACAGGCCTCGTAATGCTCCCGCGCCTCGGGAAGACGGCCGGCGGTATACGCAGCGTTGCCAAGCTGGAAATCGGCCAACACCAGCGACCGGCGAACCTCGGGCAAGTCGGGCGCCAACTCCCACGCTTCGCGCAAGTGCGGGAGTGCTTGGCTCCATGCGCCGCGTCGCGCGTACATCCCACCCCAGGCGTGATGTACGGCCGGCTCCCGCGGCGCCAAACGCGCCGCCGCGGCATACTGTTGATCGGCCGCGTCCCAGTGTTCCAGCTTGTCCAGCGCCGCTGCCCATTCAAAGTGATTGCGCCATTCGCCCGGCGCCAGCGACACCGCCCGCTCAAGCGCCTCGGCCGCGGCATGATGGTTTCCCGACTCGGCTAGCGCCGCGCCTAGCACCGCATGCGCCAAATGAGAGCGCGGCCGGAGCCGCGCCGCTTGTTGTGCCTCGGTCAAGGCTTTTTCCACCTCGCCTTCATGAAGTGCTTGTCGCGCCACGCGAAACTGTAACTCGGGCAGGTTCGGTGTCCAGCTTTCCAGACGCGCTAGTAGGGCGCGCTGTTGGTCGGCTGTGGTGGGGCCTTGATTCGTCTCCAGCCACAACAGGCCGAGCACGGCGGCCGCAAACACCGACCATTTTCCCGCGTGAGCCAGCGCCGTCACATCGCGGCCCTTGCCCGCGTGCCTTTCGGCAATGCCCAAGTTCGCTTGCGTGACGGTTTCGCGGACTTTCCAGATAAACCCGTCATAGTAGAAATGCAGCATCGCCGAGGCGGTGAGCGCCGCCAGGAGCAGGCTTTGCGTGCGCGGGTCGGCGATCCCATCGCCGAAGAAGCGGATGGCGCCAAACGCCACAATCGCCGCCAGGTAAATCAGCAAGAATGCCCACCGGTCCTGAAACAAGAATCCCAGCGGGCCGAATCGCTCTCCCACGCGGTCGGCCAGCCGGCGATTGTAGCTCCACACAATGGCGTAATACTGCACGGCGTGGAAAATCTCGAACATCGCCACGCCGACTAACATGCTGGTTACCAGCGCGCCGCTCAGCCAATAGAGAAATCCCGTCGTCGCCGCGAGCGCGACCTTGGCCCAGGTGACCCCCGCCGGCCGCCGGCTCAAGGCAATCGCATGACCAGCATAGACCGCCAATACCCCACAGGTCGTCACGCCTACGGTCCACCGCAGACCGACGAGCCAAGCGCGGTCCAGCAGCGGCGCTCCGGTAAGCCACAGGGCTTCGACCACGCCAAACACCCGCGCATCGCTAAACACCATGCCTGCGGCGAAGATCGTCAAGCAGAGCGCCCAGTCCAGCCGCGCTTCCAGCGGTTCGCGCACGCCGCGTTTCAGGTCGTAGATGCGCATGAAGCCGTAGGTTTGCATCAGCGCATGCCACGTCGCCCAAAAGAGCAGGATCAGCTCCAATCCGTGCGACCCGCGCAGGGCGAACAAACCCGCCAAGGCCAACAATAAGGGAGGCGCCAGAAGAAACCGCCAACGAAAACGGCGAAACAACTCGCGGTCGCCATACGCCCGCATGAACCCCGGCAGGTGATGCCCAATGGAGGCGAACGAAACGACCCACAACGCCAGCGTTTCGGGAGTCATCCACCACCGCTGGGCTGCCGTCACCAACGGCACAATCGCCAAGGGTGTTGCAATTAGAAAAGCCAGGTCCCACGGCGCCGAGATGATCCACGGCGAAGCGCCTCGCAAGGGGGCGGAAGACGCGTCACTCATGGAGAAAAGCTGATAGAGGAAAAGAACCGACGCCGCAACTTCATCTTAGCTTGCGGAGGCGCGCGCGTACATTCGACTTGGTTAGGCCTAGGCCACTCATCCGCGGCGGCGCCGCCTGGGAAACCGATGTGGGCCCGTCGCTTTAGCGAACGCCCCAGGCCGCGGAACCCGCCACGCTGGCCTGACATGCGCGCTCGTCTCGCGCGAGGATGCGCGATTGCCCGCTTCGCCTTTTCGGTTGCGTTCCTGGATGTTGTTGGTACGATAACTTTGCGAGCGTGGCGAAGACGCCTCGCCCGCCGAAAACCACGGTGCGGAACCTTGGGCAGGTCGCAAGTATCCTCCCTTCCTTACAATCCTCCCTCCCGGTGCGCTGGAACGTCGTTTACAACGAAGACTGTCTCGTCGGCTTGAAGAAACTTCCCGAGGGCGTCGTGGATCTGGCTTTTGCCGATCCGCCGTTCAACATCGGGTACGAGTACGACGTTTACGACGATCGCCGCGAAAGCGAGCATTACCTGGCTTGGTGCAGCCAGTGGATTGGCGAGATCGTGCGGGCGCTCAAGCCCGACGGCGCCTTTTGGCTGGCTATTGGCGACGAGTACGCCGCCGAGCTGAAAGTGATGATGCAGCGAGAGCACGGCCTCACATGTCGAAGCTGGGTCGTATGGTACTACACCTTCGGCGTGAACTGCGTGAACAAGTTCAACCGCTCGCACGCGCACTTGTTCCACATGGTCAAGGACGCCAAGAAGTTCACCTTTAACGCCGACGCCATTCGGGTGCCCTCGGCCCGCCAACTGGTGTATGCCGATGGCCGGGCCAACCCCAAAGGGCGCCTTCCCGACGACACCTGGATTCTGCGCCCCCAGGATTTTCCCCAAGGCTTCCAAGCCGACGAAGACGTCTGGTACTTCCCGCGCGTGGCGGGTACGTTCAAAGAGCGGGCCGGCTGGCACGGCTGCCAGATGCCCGAACAATTGTTGGCCCGCGTCGTCCGCGTTTCGAGCAACGAAGGCGAACTGGTGCTGGACCCGTTCGGCGGCGCGGGCACCACGTTGGCAGTGGCCAAGAAGCTCGGCCGGCAGTTTGTCAGCTATGAACTGTCGCCCGAGTACGCGAAACGCATTGATGAACGGCTCGCGTCCATCGAAGTCGGTGACCCGTTGGAAGGTTCTCCCGAACCGCTGGTGAGCGCCCCTTCGACCGAGAACGGCCGCCGCCTGGGCGAGCCCCGCCGCCGCAAGCGCGCCGCCAACGGCTCCCAAAAAGAGATCCCTGGCATTGAAGAGGTGAGTAGTGAGTAGTGAAAAGTAACTACGGCAAGCCCACGACATTCCAGCGAAAACACGCTCTCGACTTCACAACTCACTACTTACTACTCACTCCGCTACATGCGCTCGGCTTTCCTCCAATCTTCGCTCGGCGCGCTGCCAGTCACGCGTGGCAAGGTGCGCGACATGTACGACCTGGGCGACCGGGTGCTGATGGTTAGCACCGACCGCCTGAGCGCGTTTGACTGGGTCTTCCCCAACGGCGTGCCCGACCGCGGCCGGGTGTTGACGCAAATTAGCCGGTTTTGGTTCGAAACGCTGGGTGAGCGGCACCACATGCTCTCGACCAGCCTGGACGATGTCGACCTACCGCCCGATGCGCCCCGGGCCGACCTGGAAGGCCGCAGCATGATCTGCCGCAAGGCCGAACCGGTGTTGATCGAGTGCGTGGTGCGAGGCTATCTGGTCGGCTCGGGTTGGAAGGACTACCAGCGCGAGGGTGCGGTGTGCGGCATCCCGTTGCCTTCCGGCTTGCGGCTTTGTGCGAAGCTCCCGCAACCAATCTTTACGCCCGCCACCAAGGCGCAGACCGGCCACGATGAGAACATCTCGTTCGATCAAGCCGTGGAAATTGTCGGGCGCGACACCGCCGAAGCACTTCGCGACCGCAGTCTGGCCCTTTACGCCCGCGGCGCCGAGCACGCCGAGAAGTGCGGCATCCTGCTGGCCGACACCAAGTTTGAATGGGGTTGGCACGACGGCCAGTTGATCCTCATCGACGAAGCGTTAACGCCCGATAGCTCGCGTTTCTGGCCCGCCGACCAATATCAACCCGGCCGCAACCAGCCCTCCTTCGACAAGCAGTTCGTGCGCGAGTATCTGGAAACCACGCCCTGGGACAAGAACAGTCCGCCGCCCCCGCTCCCTGAAGAAATTCTCGAAAGAACCCGCGCCAAGTATATCGAAGCCTACGAACTTCTCACGGGCCAACCGTTCGCGTGGAAGTGAGGAGCGGAGAGCGGAGAGGCGAGAGCCAGAACCGGACTGCGTTTTCCCGGTGGCGTTGGCGCAGCGATTGCAGCTTGTGTTCCGTCTTTGTTACGGGAGCAAGCGATGGCGGTCAGGAATGAATTGGCGCGGGTGTTGGGGGAATCGCCGTTGGCGGGGCAGGCGGATGGTTGGACTCATCGCGAGGCGATCGTCAACGGGGTTCGGCTGCACTTTGTCGAGACAGGCCAGGGCGAGCCAGTGGTCTTGTTGCATGGCTTTCCCGAGTTCTGGTACTCGTGGCGCCACCAGCTTCCGGTGCTGGCCGAGGCGGGCTTTCGCGCAATAGCGCCCGACTTGCGCGGTTACAACCAGTCCAGTCGTCCCGCGGGCGTGGCGAGCTATCGCACGACGACGCTGGTGGCCGACGTGGCGGCGTTGATCGAGCAAGTCACGGGCGGCAACGCGTTAGTCGTCGGGCACGACTGGGGCGGCGTGCTGGCGTGGCGTCTGGCCGCACTACACCCCGAGCGCGTGCGCAAGCTGGCAATTCTGAACGCCCCGCACCCGGCCGCGTTTCGGCAGGAGTTGCAGCGGAACCCAGGACAGTGGCTCCGCTCGGCTTATGTACTGTTCTTCCAGTTGCCGTGGTTGCCGGAGTGGGCCATTCGAGCGGGCAACTTCGCGCTGCTGGAACGCGCCTTCCGGCGGCAGCCAGTCCGGCCGGCAAGTTTTACGCCGGAAGACATCGCCGCATACAAGCGCGCACTGAGCGGGCCGCGAGGCTTGAGTTCGCCACTCAATTACTATCGCGCCGCGATGCGCCACCCCGACGATCTGTACGGCCCGCCGCAAACAGTCGCTGCGCCCACGCTGGTCATTTGGGGCTGCCATGACCCATTCTTGAACGAGCGACTGACCGACCGCCTGGCGCCGTGGGTTGCGAACCTTCGCATCGAACGCCTGCCCGAAGCCAGCCATTGGGTGCAAAACGACGCCTCCGAGCAAGTGAACCGCCTGTTGATCGACTTCTTTGTGGCATAACTCGTGGGGCAAGCTTCCCGCCTGCCAAGAGCGCCCAGAAACGGCAAGCAGGATCCGTAGTTCCAAAGTTTGGCGCACTCGTCTTTTGATCATTCCTGAAGCGGCGAAGCCGCAAGCGACATCGCTTGCGGTTTCGCCACTTCCAGAACTGACAGTAGATTTGCGTCGCGAATTTTGGAACTACTGAGGATGCCTGCTTCACATTGACCTTCTGGTGGCAACATCTTGCCTTTTCTGGAGTTTTGTCGCATAATCGACGTTTGATAGACCTTTGCTCGCGAAGAACCTGCCGAAACTTCCTTGGTGTTCCCGGGTTTTAACGGTGGGCGCCTTGCGGGAAACTTCCTTCCTTACGCTGCTGGGGGAATCGGGTGCGAACCATCCCTTTCTCTGGCGGTCCTGCCCTAGCGGGTGTTGCGCCATCGGGCGATGGACAGCACCTCCTCCTTCCTTTCGGTTTTCCGGAGGAATCATGAAAACGCCCAACATCCGGCTTGGCCGGTTAGTGCTCGCTGCGCTGATGGGATTAGCGCTGGCAATTCCCTCATCCTTGGCGACAGCCGAAGAAAAAACCGGCGAGCAAATCTATCGCCAACAATGCGCTTCCTGCCACGGCGACGCGGGCGAAGGGAACGAAGACTATAAGCCGCTGGTGGGCAAGAAGTCGATTGCCGAGTTGGCCAAGGTGATCGACCAGACCATGCCCGAGAGCGACCCCGAAATGTGCGTGGGCGAAGACGCCCAGAAGGTCGCGGCCTACATCTACGAGGCGTTCTACTCCGAAGACGCCCAGTTGCGCAACCAGAAGCCGCGGATTGAGCTGTCGCGGCTCACCGTGCGGCAGTACCAAAACGCGGTGACCGACCTGGTGGGCGGGTTCCGCTCTCCGGGCAATTGGAACGACGAGCGCGGCCTCAAGGCCGAGTACTACAACGACCGCCGCTTGCGCGGCGACAAACGCGTGATCGAGCGCGTCGATGCGACCGTCGATTTTCACTTTGGCGAGACCAGCCCCGAAGAAGGCAAGATCGGCGCCGAAGAATTCTCTATTCGCTGGGAAGGTGGCGTGCTGGCGCCCGACACCGGCGAGTACGAAATTGTGGTACGCACCGAGAACGCCTTTCGGCTGTGGGTCAATAATAACAAGCAGCCGTTGATCGACGCCTGGGTCAAGTCGGGTGACGGCTCCGAGTACCGCGAACCAATCTTCCTGATCGGCGGCCGGGTCTACCCGCTCAAGCTGGAATATTTCAAATCGAAGCAGGAGAAGACCGCATCGGTGGTGCTGGAGTGGAAGCCGCCCCAGCGCGCCGCCGAGCCGATTCCCCAGCGTCACCTTTCGCCCAACCGGTTCCCCGAACTGTTTGTGCTAACCACCGCCTTCCCACCGGACGACCGCAGCCGGGGGTACGAGCGCGGGTCATTCATCTCAAAGGAATGGGATCAGGCCACCACCTATGCCGCGATCGAGACAGCCCGCTACGTGGCCGCGAACCTCGACAACCTGGCCGGCACGCGCGGCGACGCCGCGGACCAACCGCAAAAGATTCGCGAGTTTTGCCGGCGGTTTGTCGAACGCGCCTTCCGCCGCCCGCTCTCGGAGGAGCAAAAGCAGGCGTTTGTGGACCGCTACTTCGACGAGGGCGGCGACGCGGACCTGGCCCTCAAGAAGGTGCTGCTTCTGGCGCTCAAGTCGCCACGGTTCTTGTATCGGGAACTAGGGACCGGTCCCGGCGACGCGTACGATGTGGCGTCGCGGCTGTCGTTTACGCTGTGGGATTCCCTGCCCGATCAGAAGCTGCTCGACGCGGCGGCGAACAATCAATTGTCCAAGCCCGAGCAGGTCGCCGCGCAAGCCGAGCGGATGCTCCAGGATTTGCGCACGCGGTCCAAGGTTCGCGGCTTCCTGAATCAGTGGCTGCGGGTCGATTATCTCGACAACCTGGCGAAAGACCGCGACCTGTATCCCGACTTCAACGAGCAAGTGGTGTCGGATCTGCGGACTTCGCTGGACCTGTTTTTGGAAGACGTGGTATGGAGCGAGAAGTCGGACTTCCGCGACCTACTGTTGGCCGACACGCTCTATGTAAACGGCCGGTTGGCCAAGCTTTATGGCGCCGATCTGCCCGCCGACGCCGCCTGGCAAAAGGTTTCGTTTGATCCGCAGCAGCGGGCGGGCGTGCTGTCGCACCCGTTCTTGCTGACCGGATTTGCGTACCACGCCACCAGCTCGCCGATCCACCGGGGCGTGTTTGTGTCGCGCAGTCTCTTGGGCCGCACGCTGCGACCGCCCCCCGTGGCCGTCTCCCCCTTGGCGCCCGACTTGCACGCCGATCTAAGCACGCGGGAGCGCGTGGCGCTGCAAACCAGCCCCACCATGTGCCAATCGTGCCACACGATGATCAACCCCCTGGGGTTTTCGCTGGAACACTACGACGCCATCGGCCGATACCGAACCGAAGAGAAGGGACGACCCATCGATGCATCTGGATCCTACCAGGAGCTTTCGGGTAAGATGGTGGAGTTTCAGGGGGTGCGGGAATTAGCCGACTTTTTGGCCGGCAGCAACGAGGCCCATACCGCCTTTGTGGAGCAAGTGTTCCACCACCTGGTGAAGCAGCCGATTCGCGCCTACGCCGATCAGCCCCATTCGCTGCACCAAACCTTTGTTGAGAACCAGTTTTCCGTTCAACGCTTATTGGTGAGTGTGGCCGCGACGGCCGCGCTGCCTCCCTCTCCCGCCGAGTAACAAAAGGAAACGCGATGGCCCACACCACTACCCGACGCGAATTCGTCCGCAGCCTGGGCTTGGGCGCCGCAGTCGCTCCGTTTATTTGGAACTTGCCGAGCCTGGGGTTCGCCAACACGCAAACGCGGAAGCAGCGGTTGGTGGTCATCTTCAGCCCCAACGGCGTGATTCCCTCGGCGTACTGGCCCGACGAGGTGGGCGAATCGTTCGCCTTGAAAGAGATCGTCTCGCCGCTGGAGTCGTTCAAGGACCGCACGCTCATCCTCCGCGGCGTGTCGGACAAGGTGCGCGGCGATGGCGACAACCACATGCGTGGCATCGGCTGCTTGCTCACCGGCATTGAACTGTTCCCCGGCAACATTCAAGGCGGCTCTGACACGCCGGCCGGGTGGTCGAAGGGCCATTCGATCGATCAAGAGATCAAGACCTTCCTGCAAAGCAAGCCAGAAACGCGCACCCGTTTTGGCTCGCTGGAATTCGGCGTGGTGGTGCCCGACCGAGCCGACACCTGGACCCGCATGGTCTACGCCGGGCCGAACAAGCCCATTGCGCCCATCGATGACCCGTACCAGATGTTTGCCAGGCTGTACGGGCAAATGGAGGATCAAGAGAGCCTCAAGAGCATTCTGGACGACGTGCGCGAAGACCTGCAGAAGCTTGGCTCGGTGGTTAGCGCCGAGGACCGCCGCCTGTTGGAGGAGCACGCCACCTTCATTCGCGAGATGGAGCAGGAACTGCGCGCCGCGGGCAAGTCCGACGTGGGCCACGCCGTGCCCGAACTCGAGCAGGGCGTGAAGGACGAGAACGACAACATCCCCACCATTTGCAAGATGCAAATCGAGCTGATGGTCAACAGCTTTGCGGCCGACTTCGCCCGCCTCGGCACGCTCCAGATTACGAACTCGGTCGGCCAGCCGCGAATGAAGTGGATCGGCATTGATGAAGGCCACCACGAGCTTTCGCACGAGCCAGACAGCAACGCCGAAGCGGTCGATAAGCTGACCCGCATCAACAAGTGGTACTGCGAGCAAGTGGCCTACCTGGCCAAGCGTCTGGCCGAAACGCCCGAGCCAGGCGGCGAGGGCAGTTTGCTGGACAACACGCTGATTGTATGGACCAACGAGCTGGGCAAAGGCAACTCGCACACACTGGACAACATCCCGTTTGTGCTGGTCGGCAACGGCCTGAACTTCCGCATGGGCCGCTCGCTCAAGTACAACAACACGCCGCACAACCGCTTGCTCATGTCGCTGGCCCACGGCTTCGGTCACCACATCGAGCAGTTCGGCAACCCCAACTTCTGCAAAGAAGGCCCCCTCACCGACCTGACCTAAGCCCAACCGAACGCCACAACAACACGCTTGCGGTTTCGCGCCCGCTTCCAGCGGGCGCAGTCTACCTACTCCGGCCGAAGCCTCAAGAAAGCAAAACCACGGACCCCATAGATAGACACGGATTCCGAAGAAGACCACAATATTTCGTGTCTGCCTATTCTCCCCGATCCGTTGGAGCCTTTCGATCATGGCTACGACTCGCCGTTGCATGCGATTCGTTGTGTGGACAATACCCGTCCTGGTTGCGGCGGTTCTTACTTCTACCGCGACCGCCGATCCCGCCGTCGCCCCCGAGGGATGGACCACCGCCGCACCGCGCGAGGAAGTGCGCCCCGCGTTCCGCTATGAGGGCGCTGGCGGCCATCGCGGCCAGGGGCGGCTAATCATCGAAACTGACCAGCGCGAAGGGTTGGACGGATACTGGAGCAAAGACGTTCCGGTGCAAGGCGGCAAGCATTACCGCTTCCAAGCCTTCCGCCGCTTGGAGAACGTGGCTTCGCCGCGGCGCAGCGCGCTGGTGCGGATCGTGTGGCTTGACTCCGCCGGCCAGCGCGTGCCCGAAAGCCGCGGCACCGTGTCGCGGTATCTGAACACCTTCATCGCCACCGCCGAAGCGGAACACCCATCCGACCGCCAGACCGACGCCGCCGGTTGGACCGAAGTGTCCGACGTTTACGAGGCGCCCGAGAAAGCCACGCATGCTCGCGTCGAACTGCATCTGATGTGGGCCGCCCACGCCCGCGCGGAGTGGAGCGATGTTTCGCTGACCGAAACCTCACCGACGCCGCCGCGCACCGTGCGCTTGGCGACCATTCACTTCCAACCGCGCTCGGGATCCACGCCCGCCGAGAAGTGCGCCCAGTTCGCGCCTTTGCTGGAAGAGGCAGCGCGGCAGCAGGCCGACGTGGTGGTGCTGCCCGAAACGCTCACCTACTACGCCGCCGGCCGCACCCCAGTGGAAGTGGCCGAGCCGATCCCCGGGCCGTCCACCGAGTACTTCGGCCAGTTCGCCAAGAAGCACGACATGTACATCGTGGCCGGCTTGTATGAAAAGGCCGACCACCTGGTCTACAACGTGGCGGTGTTGATCGGCCCCGATGGCGAGGTGGCCGGTAAGTATCGCAAGGTGACGCTTCCTTCCGGCGAAGTCGAACGCGGCGTGGCGCCTGGGAACGAGTACCCCGTGTTCCAAACTCGTTTTGGCATGCTGGGGATGATGGTTTGCTACGACGGGTTCTTTCCCGAAGTGGCCCGCGAACTGACCAACCGCGGCGCCGAGGTCATTGCCTGGCCCGTATGGGGCTGCAATCCCGAACTGGCTCAGGCCCGCGCGGCCGAGAATCACGTCTACCTGGTGAGCAGCACCTACGAGGACGTCTCGCGCAACTGGATGATCTCGGCCGTGTACGACCACACGGGCGGAACGCTCGCTCAAGCCAAAGAATGGGGCACGGTGGCGGTGGCCGAGGTCGATCTCAACCGCCGCACGCTCTGGCGCAGCCTGGGCGACTTCCGTGGCAAGCTCCCCCGGCATCGCCCCGAAACGCCGTAACGGCAGGGTGGGTCAAGTCTTCGCGACCCACCAATTCTAAACCTAGTAGTTCCAAACATCGTGAGTGGCTGGCGGCGGAGCCTAAGCGACGCGCCAGCCACTCTTCCGTACAGCGTAAACTTGGAACTACTGAAATCGTACGTTTCAGTGGGTGTGTGCACGGCTTGACCCACCCTACGCAGGAATGCACGCCCGCGACTTGGCCCCTGCTCGCCGTTCCGTTGAACGAGGGGCGGCATGTGGTACATTGGTCGGAAAGGGCGGTGGTGCGCCGCTCTCCTTGGATCGACGTGTACCAACGATTATGGCCAAAGCTAAACGCCCGCCCATTCGGGAAGACATTCCCGCCTCACCGCGTCAGGTGCTTCGGGGCCTGGAATACCAGGTCGATGCTTTGCGGAACGTGGGCGAGTATTTTCATCAGCGGGCATGGTCGCTGGGCACCAGCAGCAATTACAGCGTGGTGGTTGACCGCGAACCGCTGGAGTTGCTGATTACCGCCAGTGGCAAAGATAAAGGCCGTCTCGCCCGCACTGATTTTGCCCGCATTAACGCCCAAGGCAAGCCGACCACGCCCAACCAACCGAAAGCGTCTGCTGAGGCGCATTTGCACATCGCCCTGGCCGAGGTGGCTCAAGCCGGGGCCATCCTGCACACCCATTCCGTGTGGGGCACGATCCTCTCCGATTACTTCCACGAGTCGGGCGGCGTGGAGATCAAGGGCTACGAGATGCTCAAGGGTTTGAAAGACGTCGAAACGCACGAGCATCGCGAGTGGGTCCCCATCTTCGAGAACACCCAAGACATTCCCGCCTTGGCCGACCAGGTGCGCGAAGCGCTGGCTCAAGAGACAACGCCACTGCACGGCTTTTTAATCCGCCGCCACGGTCTTTATACCTGGGGCGAAGACCTGGACCAGGCCCGCCGCCAGGTGGAAGTCTTTGAATTCCTGTTTGAAGTCCTCGGACGAAGGTTGTGACCAATGTGAAATGGGCAATAGAAGAGGGGATCGCTATTCGTAACAGTTACCATTTCGCCTTGACCACCTAACCACTGATCCAAATTCTGGAGAAATCCATGGCTTACATTCGTATTGCGGACGAAGACCGCGAACTATCCGACCCGCAAGAGATTCGCGACTTTCTCCAGCCGTTTGGCATCTGGTACGAGCAATGGGACGTGGCCGGCCGCATCGGCCCGGACGCCAGCAACGATGAAATTCTGGCCGCCTATGCGCCGGAGATCGAGCGGCTCAAAGCGCGCGGCGGGTTTGTCACGGCCGATGTAATTAACGTCAACCCGCAAACCCCCGGCCTGGACGTCATGCTTGCCAGGTTTAGCCAAGAACACACCCACAGCGAAGACGAAGTCCGCTTTACCATCGAAGGCGGCGGCGTGTTCCATATTCACCCGCGGGGCGGTCCGGTGTTCGCCGTGCAAGTCGAGGCGGGCGACTTGATTAACGTCCCCGCGGGAACGCGGCATTGGTTCGACCTGTGCGGCGACCGCACGATCCGCTGCATCCGGCTGTTTCAAGACGCATCGGGCTGGACGCCGCATTACGTTGAGAACGGCGTTCATGAGCGATATGCCCCGCTATGCCTCGGCCCCAACTACCTGCCATCCGCCCGCGTCGAGCCGCTCATCAAGTAGATCCCCGCCGCAAGATTCTCTCAATGTAGGTCACTCGCTCCGAGGTTGTAAATGATTTGTCAAATCGTCGTAGCGGCGGCGTGAGCGCCGCCGAAAATTGAAGCATTTGACGAAGCATTCGGCGGTGCTCGCGCCGCCGCTAAAGATTCACGACTTCTCCGCGAGTGATCAGCGGTTTCCGATAGGAAACCGAAGAATCCGCTTGTTTCACAAGCGGTAGGTTACTCGCGGAGCGAGTAACCTGCACTGAAGAACTCATACCTGCGCAAAGTGCGCACTTGCTCCCTTTGGGGGCCGCGGATTGAACACCGATTCAACACGGAGGAACATGATTCGGGCAATAATCCGTGTTCCTTCCGTGTTTCATCCGTGGCTCTCCTGTTTTCCGTATGCTCCCGCAAACGCCCCGCTACCTGGTTCCTTTTCATCCCAAGCAGGTCCCGCATTACTTTACGGACGTGCTGATTATCGGCGGTGGGCTGGCGGGAATGCGGGCCGCCAACACCTTGGCCCCGCCGCTCTCGGCTGTAATCGTCACCAAGGATGCGGTGCGGCAGTCCAGTAGCAGCTACGCGCAGGGCGGCATTGCGGGCGTGCTGGACCCCGAGGACCGATTTGAAGACCACATAGCCGATACGCTCACCGCCGGCGCTGGCCTGTGCGACGAGAAGGTGGTCGAAGCCGTGGTGCGCGACGCCCCGCACCGCATCCACGAGTTGATCCAGTGGGGCACGCAGTTCGATGAGCAAGCGGGCGAGTTGTTGCTGGGGCGGGAAGGCGGCCATAGCCATCGCCGCATCGTCCACGCCTTGGGCGACGCCACCGGCAAAGAGGTCATGCGGGCCATGATCGATCACACCCGCAACCTGCCCAACGTGCAGATTTGGGAGAACACCTTCACCATCGACCTGCTCACCCATGACGGCGCCTGCCGCGGAGCGCTGGTGTGGAACGGACGGCACGGCAAGACGTTCCTGTGGGCCAAGCAAACCATCCTTTGCACCGGCGGCGCGGGGCAAATCTATCGCGAAACGACCAACCCCGCCGTGGCCACCGCCGACGGCCACGCCATCGCCTACCGGGCCGGGGCCGAGCTGCGCGACATGGAGTTCATGCAGTTCCATCCCACGGTGCTATACATCGCGGGCGGCAGCCGCAGCTTGATTACCGAAGCCATGCGCGGCGAAGGCGCCCGGCTGATCGACCATCAAGGCCGCCGCTTCATGCCCGAGTACGACGAGCGAGCCGAGTTGGCGCCGCGCGACGTGGTCTCGCAAGCCATCGTGGCGCAAATGGAGAAGACCCGCTGGCCGTGCGTATACCTTGACCTGAGCCATCTTGATCCGCAGCACGTGCGGCGGCGGTTCCCAGGCATCGCCGAGACCTGCGCCCAGTTCGGCATCGACATTACCAAAGACCGCATCCCCGTGCGTCCCGGCGCCCATTACATGGTGGGCGGCGTCACGGTTGACGAAGACGGCCGCACCACGCTTCCCGGTTTATGGGCCGCGGGCGAAGCGACCTCCAGCGGGCTGCACGGCGCTAACCGGCTGGCGTCAAACAGCTTGCTGGAAGGGCTGGTCTACGGCGCCCGCGCCGGCGAAGGAGCTGGTCAGGCGGCCAGTGGCGTGCGTGACGATTACCGCGTCACGCCGCTGGAGAATGCGCCCATCCCCGAACCGACCGAGCCGCTGGACCTGGTCGATATTCGCAATTCGCTTACCGCCCTGATGTGGCGGGCCGCGGGCGTGCGCCGCAACCGCGAGCAACTGGCCGACGCCGGCCAGCAGATCGACACCTGGCAGCGCTACGTCTCGATGCGGCAATTCCCCGACCCACGCGGTTGGGAGCTGCAAAACATGCTGCTGGTGGCCCGCATCATGATCGACGCCGCCCTGACCCGCGAAGAATCTCGCGGCGTCCACCTCCGCACCGACTTCCCCCAGACCGACGACCAACACTGGCGCCGCCGAATCACGTACCGGCGAGAGGGGTGACGAAAGGTGTGGGACGCCAAGCACTAGCGCGACGTTCTACGCGGGCGCGACCATCCGGGGGCCGTTGGCCCCCGGCTATGGGGAAAGCGTGAGCGAATGCCCGACCTCTTCTCTCTAACCTTTCACCTTTCACCCCGCCACGCCACCTTAGTTGGCTTCCACCAGGCTGGCGCCGAAAGTGAAGCCGCCACCGAAGGCGCACAATCCTAGCCGGTCGCCGGTGGTCAGGTGCGGCAGTAGCTCGTTCAGGCATAGCGGGATGCTGCTGGACGAGGTGTTGCCGAAACGCTCGATGTTGCTGTAAACCGGCGCGGCGATGCGGCCTGCGATGGCGTCGAGAATACGGCCGTTGGCCTGGTGCGGCGCCACCCAGCGCAGGTCGTCCACGTCCCATTCGGCGTGGCGACACGCGCGGCGCAGGCTGGAGATCATCGCCCGGACCGCCTCGGTGAACACCCGCCGCCCGCGCATCTGGATGAAGCCGCCGTTTTGCAGCGGAACGGAAAGCGTCCGGCCGTCTTCGCTATTGGCCGAAAGTTCGGGACGGTGCAAGCGGCCTGCCGCTCGGTCAAAGTGGTCTTCGCCGTAAACAATCGTGGCCGAGGCGGCGTCGCCAAATAGGATTGCGGTATCAAAGTCCTCGCGGTCCAGCAGCGGCGAGAGCACTTCGCTGGTGATGACCAGCACCCGGCCGGAAGGCGTGCTTTGCAGGAAGTCATACGCCGACTGTAACGCGTACAAATAACCCGAACAGGCGGCGCTCAGGTCAAACGCCGGGACGAGCGTTCCGCCTTGGCCGTCCGAAAGTGCATTGCAAATCCGGCACGCCATCGACGGCGTGATCGACGTGGGGCTGGTCGTGCTGCATATCACCAGATCCAGGTCGGCCAGGATCAATCCTTCGCGGTCCAAGGCTTCGCGGCACGCGGCGGCGCCCAGGGTGACGGGGTCTTCGCCATCGGTGGCCCAGAACCGTTGCTCGATACCGGTGCGACGCACAATGTCGGCGGCGGTCATCTCCGACGCATTGGGAATCAGTTCGGAGTTGGTCACCAGCCGACTGCCGGTGGCGGCCGCCGGTTGCGACAACCCCACGTCGAACCTTCGCGGCCGTTGGCCCGAACGCGGCAGCACGACGCGGCCCGTGGGCGCGCGCTTCGTGAACACCGGTGTACCCGGCTGCTCTTGCGTGACCGGGCGGCGGCGAGCTTCACTTTCGGTGCGCAGCACGCACAGCGTAGCGCCGACCGAAAGGGTATCGCCTTCCTGCGCGTCGATCGCTTCAACGACTCCCGCCACCGGCGCGGTCAAGTCAAACACGGATTTGGAGGCTTCCAGCGACGCCAACGGCTGCCCGGCCGACACCGTCTCGCCCGGCTGTACGTAGAACTCCAACACCTGCACTGTCTCGTCCGATGGTCCCGAGCCGATGGCCTCCACCGGAAACGCGCCGGCTTGCGGCCGCGGCGGTAAACGCCACTCCACGTGCAGGTCGAGCATGTCGGCGGCGGTCTCCACCACGCGTTTGAGCGAGGGAAGCGTTTCAATCTGGTTGGCGAAGTTGCACGGCACGTGCGTATCGGGCCGCGCCACGCGGCGCATGGCGACGGGCACGCGCGCCTTCTCGGCCACCGTGGCCAGCACCTCGGCGCCAAAACCGCAGGTGTGGTTGTCTTCGTGCACCACGAGCAAGCGGGCCGTTTTTTCCGCCGAGGCGACCACCTGCCGCTCATCCCAGGGCGAGAGGGAACGGAGGTCGAGCACTTCGGCTTCGACACCCGCTTGCTCCAGCGCCTCGGCCGCTTTGTCGCACAGCTTGACCGTATTGCCCCAGCCGACCAGCGTGATGTCGCGCCCGGCGCGGGTCTTGCGGACCACGCCCAGCGGCGTGAACTGCTCTTGCACGTCGGGCGCCACCGCCACGCGCGGATCGTTCAAGAGCGCCTTGGGGTAGAAGAACAGGGTGGGCCGGCCGGTCTCAAACGCCGCATTCAATAGCCCCGCCGCGTCGGCGGCGGTGGAGGGCATGACCACATCCAGTCCCGGGATGTGCGCCATGATTGCTTCACCGGTCTGCGCGTGGAACGGCCCCAGACCCGGCCGATAACCGCCGCACGCGACCATCACAATGACCGGCGTGGGCCACTCTCCGTCGGTGCGCCAATGGAGCGTAGCCAGTTCCGAGACAATTTGGTTGTACGCCGGAGGCAGGAAGTCGGCGAACTGGAGGAACGCCACCGGCCGCTGGCCCGCCATGGCCCGGCCGATCGATTCGCCGATGATCGTGGCTTCCGCCAGGGGCGAGTTCACCACGCGGCCAGGAAAGTCAGTACTCAGGCCGCGCGTGACCCCGAATACATCGCCCTTGGGGTCTTCAATATCCTCACCGTAGAGGAACACGCGCGGGTCGCTTGCCAGGCGGTGCCGCAGCACGTCGCGCAGGGCCTCGCGCAGCGTAAGCCCTCCTTCGCCTTCCGCGCCGCGGCGCTCGTGGCCGGGGTGGGTCAACTCCACGCGCACGGGCTTCTTGGCCGAGAGCATCGGCGCGGGTTCGCTTTGCCGCAAGCATTGGATCTCGGCGGCGGCCAGTTCGGCTTCCACTTCGGCTTCCAGCGCGGCGAGGGTTTCCTCCGCGACGCCTTGGTTAATCAATTGCTCTCGAAAGAGCCGCACTGGATCGCCTGTTTCGGCGGCCCGCAGGATGTCGTCCACCGCGCGATAACGGGTCTGGTCGTCAGCGTTGGTGTGGCTGTCGAGTCGCTCCACGCGCAGCACCGCAATGGCCGGGCCGCGCGTGGCGCGAATCTGCGCCACCAACCGCCCAAAGCCTTCATCCGCCGCCGCTATGTCGTGCCCGTCAAGACGCTGAATGGGCAGCCCCAAGAACTCAGACAACGGTCCCTGCGGCGAATCGAAGAAGGTGCGGCCGGCGGTGCGGGTCGAGATCGCCCAGCCGTTGTCTTGCACCACGAACAGCACGGGCAGTTGGCTACGTGCGGCCTCGGCCACGGCTTCGTAGAACTCGCCTTGTTGAGTCGTGCCGTCGCCCACGCCGCAATAGACGAGGGGGCGCGAAGGCTCATGCTTGATCGCCGCGGCTACGCCAATCGCCTGAATCGCCCCGTTTCCCACCGGCGTGACCAGGCTCAGCACGCGGCGCTGCCGATCGTGCAAGAACGGGCTCATCTGCCGTCCCCGCGACGATCCTGCGTCTTTGCACAAAAGTGTTTGCAAGAACGCCGCCGGCGGCACGCCCCGCGCCAGGAGCAGTGCCTTGTCGCGGTAATGGCAATGGAGCCAATCGTGCGGTGTCAGGTGGGCCGCCAAGGCGGCAGTCGCCTCGTGCCCGGCTGCCGAGACGTAGAAAAACGCTTCGCCGCGGTTGACCAAGTCGCGTTCTCGCCCATCCAGGCGTCGCGTCGCAAACAAGGCGCGGTAAAGCTTTAGTCTCTGGCGTACATCCATGTCGCCCATGAGTTATCTTTCGTCGTGTCGCAAAAGGCGGAGCTTTGGTTCGTCCGCGGAAAACAGCGAACCTACACAAACTGCCCGCGTCGGGGCGACCGTCTTCCGACGCCCACCGAGAATTGCGCGCCCGCGGATAGTATCGGATAGGCCGGGTTTGCGGGTATAGCGATTCATCCGATAACACATCCCCACAAACCGCCCAACTTGCGCCATTCAGCGCAACCAGCAGGGGTCAGGTTCGTTTTTCGGCCCGCCGTCTTTTATGTGGCAAGAGGATCGACCGAAAAAACCTACCCGACCCCGTTGTGGGCCTCGCGTGGTTAATGTGAAGTGGGGTATTACCCGCCTAGCGTCCAGCGGGCCTGACGGAGCACGGCATGGGGCGATCCGCGCATCGCCTCGTACCAGACGGTGAGCAAGGAACCGTCGCCAAGCTGCACCGTGGAAGGATAGCCCAAATCGCCCGAAGCGCCGTCTTGCGAGATCAAGATCGGCTCGGACCAAGTCTGGCCGCCATCCTCACTGAGGCGGGCCTGGTTGCCCAGCGGCGTGCGACGGTGGCCGTAGGTCATCAGCAACCGGCCATCCTTCAGCCGCAGCAGGTGCGAAGGCAACCCCCACACGCCTATCGAGTGCGGCTTGCTCCACGTCTTGCCCCCGTCTTGCGATTCGCATTGCAGCGTTTCGCCCGCGTTGACGCGGTTGTGGTTGCGAATCTGGACGATGATCCGGCCCTCGGCGGTTTCGACCGCGTGCAGTTCGTGATACTCCTTGTGCGAGTCTCCCTGGCGCACGGGAATATCGGCCAGCCAACGCCACGTCTGGCCGTCGTCGCTGGACTCCGACACACCCACGCGGTTTTCGCCCCGCCACAAATCTTTTCCCGCGTACAGCAGCCGACCGTCGGCAAGCTGAATCGGGCCATGCGGGCTATTGACCAGCGGATCGAAGCGGGTCGACCAAGTCAGGCCGCCGTCGGTCGAGCGGATCATCCATACATTGAGGGCCTTTTTGCGGTCCTCTTCCGAAACGCGATGATGAGCCGCCCGCCAGCGGTCGAGCTTCTCGGCCGGCCAGGCGCCATCGCCTCCAGCCGCCTTTTCGGCGCGGGCCAGGATCGGCTCATACGCCAGCGAGGTAAACGTGGTGACCAGCAGCGTTCCCTTGGCGGTTTCCAGAACGCCTGCGTCGCGGTCATCGATGGGGCCGTCCAGAACCACCTCGGGCCAGGTCCAGATCTGGCCATCGTCGTGCGAACGGATCAGATCTACCCGGCCAAAGGGGCACACGTGCGACTCGCGGCCGCCGGAGCAGACGACCAGCAACTCTCCATTCTTTCTCCGCGCGAGGGTCGGCCAGCCGTGGTAGCGGTGCGTCAAGCGGCTGATGACGCGGGTCTCATCAATTTTGGCCGAGGGCGCCGCGGCAGCCCGCCGAACGATCCCGAACGAAGCCACGGCCGCAGCCGAAACGCCAGCCAACACTTGACGGCGAGTAACCAGGTGAGTCATGGCAAGGTGATCCGTGTAAGTGAGGTGCAAGAGTCAGGACGATGAATTACAAGTGTTGCTAAACCTGCCCCTCTTCCCGTTTGGGCGTGTGCTTTGGTTTGAGCACCTCGCGGTAGGACCAGTTTAGCATCTGGTCCACGCAGGAGGCGACTTCTTCGACAATGGCCGCAAGCAGCGACTCGCCCTTCTCGGCAGTGGCGAACTCGGGCGTGTCGAGGGCGCCGCTGGCGGTCATGCGGTGGAAACGGCCCGCCACGCGCACGCCCGGCGGCGGCGCCACGTGGCCATGCGTGTGGCCGTGCGCCAAGTCCATTCTTACGAGGTGGCCGTGCAACGCGAGGATCATGGAAGTTTCGTACTCGCAGGCGTGGGTGAGCGTCGCCTGAGTCATGCCGTGCGTGTCCGCCTTCATGGCCTGCGCGGCGATGGCCCAATACGAGCCGAGCGCAATCAGCGCCCCGTCGCACGCATCGCAGGAGTTGGCCACTTCGGCAATGGCCGTCTCGCCCGGGGCCACGTTGCCGCCGTGACCGTTGAGGAAGAAAATGCGGCGAAACCCAGCCCGCACCAGCGAACGCGTGACGTTCTTGATAATCTCGACGTAAAGCGAATGCGGAACGGAGACTGTGCCGGGAAAGTCCAAGTGATGGTCCGACGCGCCCAGCCACAGCGTCGGTGTCAGCAAGATGCGATCGGCCATCCGCTCATGGACCCGCTCGGCCACGGCGGTCGCCAGGAAGGTGTCGGTCAAGAGCGGCAGGTGGTGACCGTGCTGCTCTAGCGAAGCGATGGGAACAACCACCACCACGCAGTCCTTATCCAGCGCCTCGATTTCCGGCCAACGACATTCCCCGTAGCGCATTAGTGTTCCCCCTTTGGAGTGCGACGATTCATCGCCGCTTTCGTGTTTTCTTTGTTTTCGTAAAAGGGCGCTGCGGGCGACAATCCACGCCCGCTCCGGAAAGACGAAGCGGAAATGAATTTCCGCACTCCAAATTGCCTTTGTTATGTTGGCCGTTTACAGGTCTTTCGCATACGCCCGCAGGTCGGCTTCAAATCCCTTCAAGCGGTCGCTCATCTCATCGCGGGTTTGTTCGAGGTCGTGGAGCAGTTCGGCGGGGCGATAGGTGAACATGTAGAACTTGACCTTGGGTTCGGTCCCCGAGGGACGCACCGCCACGCGATTGCTCTCTTCGGCCAATTCCAGGATCACCAGATTGTCTTTAGGCCCAACCAGCTTTTCCTTTTGGCCGCCGCGCACCGTGACCAGGCCCAGGTAGTCATGCATCGCGGCGACGGGAATCCCCGCCAGTGTGGCGGGCGGCGCTTCGCGGAACTTGGTCATCAGCTTTTGCATGAGCGTCATGCCCTCGGAGCCTTCCATGGGTACGTTCAATTGCGTCTCGGCATGATAACCATGTTGCCAATAGAGCGACTCCAGCTTCTCGTGCGGCGACTTGCGCTCGGTCTTGAGCCGCGCGGCCAGTTCGGCCATGAGCATCGAGGCCAGCGCCCCGTCTTTATCGCGGGCGTACGTTCCCGTGAGATAGCCGTGCGACTCTTCCATGCCAAAGACAAACCGTTCCGGCCCTAGCTCATCCATGCGACCGGCGATCCACTTGAAGCCGACCAGGTTGTTGAAGTCGGTCTTCACGCCGTAGGCGTCGCCTATCCGCCGCAGCATTTCGGTCGTCACCAGCGTGGTGACCAAGTAATGCTCGGGCGAAAGCGAGCCGGCCTTCTTGCGTTGCTCGAGAATGTAGTCGCCCAACAACACGCCAATCTGGTTGCCGGTCAGGGTGCGCCACTCGCCTTGAACGTTGGTCGTCAACGGCGCCGCGACGCCCAGGCGGTCGCAGTCGGGGTCGGTGGCCAGCACCACCTCGGCGTTAATTTCCTTGGCGCGGTCGATCATGGCGTCGAACACGCGGGGGTTCTCGGGGTTCGAGACGTGCCCCGGCACATTGGGGAAGGCCCCATCGGCGTCGGCGTGGGGGGCGAACACCTCCACGTTGGTAAAGCCGTCGGCTTCCAGCGCCGGCACGGCGGCCCAGCGGCCCACGCCGTGCATCGGCGAGTAGATAATCTTCACCTCGCGCGGGCCGGGAAAGCCTTGGGCCTTGACCTCGCGCACAAAGGCGGCGTCCACTTCCTCTTTGCAAAACACGATCTGGCCCTTCTTGACCGCCAGGCCAAAATCGGCCTGCTGGATGTCTTGCACGTTCATCACGCGGTCGATAATGGCCTTGTCGTGCGGCGGCAGCACCTGGCCGCCGGTGGACCAGTAGACCTTGACCGCGTTGTCGCTAGGCGGGTTATGGCTGGCGGTGACCATGATCCCGCACGAGCAATGCTTGAACCGCACCAGGAACGACAGTTCCGGCGTACTGCGGAAGTCGTCGAGGAAGTAGACTTTGAATCCGTTGGCGACCATGATCTCGGCGCACAATTCGGCAAAATGCCGCGAGTTGATCCGCGTATCGTAGGCGATGCCGCAGGAAAGTTCGCCCTGCCGGGCGAGCGTCTCTTTCACGTACTCAGCCAGGCCCTGGGCGCTTTCGCCAATGGTGCGGTCGTTAATGGCGTTCGAGCCGTAGTCCGCCATCTTCCCGCGGCGCCCGCCGGTGCCAAAGGGAATGACGGTCCAGAACACGTCGTCCAACTCGCGCCACTCGGCGCGCTCGACCTGTTTGGCAATGCGCGAGGCGTATTGTTCATAGCGCGGTTCGGTCAGCCAGGCCCGCAGATTTTTCACCGCCCCAGAAGAAAGCTTGCCTTCGTGGCCGGCGCGCTCCACCTGCGCCAGCACCGCATCGAGATCAAACGTAACGGGAGACATGGCGAATCCGTCGAGTTGTGGGAATCAAGTCCAGGCTCATCCTGGCGATAGCGGCATGGTAGCATGTCGATGCGTTGTCTCCAATCGGCGGCCAGGCTCGCCGAGCCTGGAAACAACGGTACGAAATGTTCTCTTCCATTCCGCATTTCGCATTCCGCATTTTCCATGGTTCACGTGGGGCCTAACCAGGTTTCTCTCCGCTTTCGGTCTACTTTCCGATGATCACTTCCACCGCGGGCGAGCGCGACGTTGCGGCGCATTACGATGACTTGGACGAGTTCTATCGCGAATTCTGGGGAGAGCACGTTCATCATGGCTTGTGGGCCACCGGCCGCGAATCGCCCCAACAGGCCGTCGAGCGATTGATTGACCTCGTGGCTCGCGAAGCGCGCATCCAACCAGGCGGCCGCGTGTGCGATGTGGGCTGCGGGTACGGCGGGACCTCGCGGTTTCTGGCGGCCCGCTATGGGGTCGAGGTGACGGGCTTGACCATCTCGCCCAAGCAGCACCAGTATGCCGTGGCGCAAACCGGGCCGGTCGGCAATCCGACGTATTTGTTGCGCAATTGGGAACGCAACGAGTTGCCGGCCGCATCGTTTGACGCGGTGGTGTCCATCGAGTGCCTGGCGCACATCGAGAACAAGCCGCGGTACTTCGAGGAGATTCGCCGCGTGCTCAAACCGGGCGGTTCGGCGGTCGTGCTGGCGTGGCTGGCGTGCGAACGTCCTAGCCACTGGCGCCGGCGGTGGTTGTTGGAGCCAATTTGTCAGGAAGGTCGCCTGGCCGGCATGGGCGACCGGGGCGAGTACGCCGCCCTGATCGAATCGGCCGGACTGCGCCTGTTGGCCTTTCGTGATCTGAGCCGCGAGGTGCGGAAAACCTGGACGATTTGCCTGCGCCGCGTGCTGACCAAGCTCGCGGTTAGCTCGCGGCACCGCCGGTATCTGTGGGAACGGCCGTCCACGAATTGGATTTTCTTGGTCACGCTCTTTCGCATCCGCTTGGCCTACGCCGCCGGCGCCATGCGGTACGGCATGTTCGTGCTGCACAAGGAGTGAAAGTAACGCCGCGCGGTCCTCAAGTTTTCGCAGCGACCGGCCGATAGCGGAAAGATGCGCAAGATTGCGCGGTTATGACTTTTCGTGAATCGAGAGACGGTCCTCATGGTAGCGCAGGGAACCGAAGTCGCCGAACGCGTATTGGCCGCTTGTCGCGCGGGGCTGGCCGAAGCCGCCGCCGCGGTAGGTCGGGGGCTGGAAGGCAGCTTCTCGGCTTCTCCCCCGCCGCAGGTGGAGCGATACGACCCGCAATCGCCCTTCGTGTCCTGGCGGCGACCCGGCGTTATGTTGCGTGTGGAAATCGACGGAGGCAACGCCCTGCTGTTGTTGAGCGGCGCCGAGGGACTTCTTCCGGCGTGGTGCGCTCAGCCCGACGCTAGCGGCCAGAGCCGCCTGCGCACGTTGGCCCAAGAGTTGGCGATCAATCTGCTGCCCGACGATTTTTCGCCCGAAGGTAGCGAAGCCCAGTGGGTGGACGATCTGGCGTCGGCGGTGGCCGCGTGCAACGTCGCGGCCGGCAGCCCCACATTTCACCTTCCTTTGTCCGATGGGAAAAACGACGGCTTGCTGTCGCTCGTCTGGACGATGGCGGCGGCGCCCGGCCCGGCGAACACTCCTCCTCCGACTGCATCGCCACGGCCGGCGGAATCATCGCAGAATCCACCTGGCGCCCCCGGCCCGCGGCGCGAGCGAGTTCAATACGAGCGCATCGAAGATGCACTCCCGTACTTGCCGGTCTACTCGCGCAGCTTACTCAAAATCAAGGTGCCGGTGCGGGTGACGCTAGCCTCGACACGGTTGCCGGTGCGGCAGATTGTGGAGCTGGCGCCGGGGTCGCTCATTCCGTTTCCCAAGTCGTGCGAAGAGTCGCTCGAACTGGAAGTCGGCCGGCAAGCGGTCGCCCATGGCGAAGCCGTCAAGGTGGGCGAGAAGTTCGGCCTGCGCATCACCGCCATCATCTTGCCGGGCGAACGCTTCACTCCGCTGGCGCCAGCCTCGAACGGAAAGCATTGAACTGCGGATAACGGGGATGAGCACGGATCAGAGGAAGAAGAACTTCTTATCCATGCCCATTCGTGTCATCCGTGGTTCGATCTCTCCTTCTGTCAACCAAGGCTCCGCTTTGGTAGGGGTACAGTGTGGCGATTTTTTTCGAGATTTTTGCTGGGTCCTATTAACCCGAATCGCTAGTTTTGAAGTTGCGCTGTTTTGGGGATTACATGTAGCAATTATCGCGTTGCGGGGTGTTTCTTTGCCGCTTCGCGGCAGAAGACGGCAGACGGTCAGCGTTTGGCGAAAACAAGCAAATAGCGCAACTTCAAAAAGCGCTAGCGAGGACAGCACTTCCGTCCTCGCTAGTGCTTCGGGTTAGTGAAAAAATCGCCACACTGTACCACTGCCTCCGCGTTTCTTGAACCGGGGCTTGCGTTGGCGCTGGCGTTCTGAAAGGTTGAACGCTGGTCCTGCCTGGGAGAATCCATATGTCGGCGGAAGTGATCGAACTACGTGAACCGCAAACCGGCGCCTCGGCCCAGGTGCTGGTCAGCCTGGGGTTTAACTGCTTTGAGTACCTGGCGCCGATCGACGGCGAGGCGCGCGACGTCCTCTGGTCGCAGCCGAACTTCGCCGAGGGAACGCAGCGTCCCTCGCGCAGCGGCATTCCAATCCTGTTCCCGTTTCCGGGGCGGATTCGTGGGACCGATTTTGTCTGGGATGGCCAGACCTATACTCAGGATGCGAACGACGAACGGGGAAACGCCATTCACGGTTTTGTGCACATGCGGCGATGGCGCGTGATCGATCAGAGCGAGTCGCGCGTGGTGGGGCAGTTCCAAGCTACGTTGGATGATCCGCTCTTGGTGAATCGTTGGCCAAGCGACTTCCGGATCACGGTCGCCTATGAACTGACGCCCGGCGCGCTGCGGTGCGAACTGCACGTGGAGAACCCCGACTCGCGGCAATCGCTTCCGTGTGGGTTGGGGCTGCATCCGTACTTTCGCGTGCCGCCCGGCGGCGGCGACGGCGCCGACTGGCGGGTGCGGTTGCCCGTGACTGAGAAATGGGAGTTGATCGACTTGCTCCCCACCGGCCGCCGCTTGCCTGTTCCCGATTGGCAGCGCTTCCAAGAAGGGCAGCGGTTTGCCGATCTCGCGGTGGACGATGTTTTTACCGGCTTGCACTTTGACGGCGAGTGGTGCGAAGCGGCGATCCATTCGCCTGCCGGACGGCGGGTGGTGACGCTGCGGTTTGATAACGGCTTTCGGGAATGCGTGGTCTTTACGCCGCCGCATCGCGAGGCGATTTGCATCGAGCCATACACCTGCGTGCCCGATTGCTTCCGCTTTCAGCCGCAAGGGATCGACGCCGGCCTGCGCGTGCTCCCACCGGGCGACTCGTTCGGCGGCACAATGGAAATTCGCGTGAGCTAACTCGCATTGCGGGCCAGCGTAGTGAGTTCTTCCATGTTGCTCGCTCGCGGAGCGAGTGACCTACATTGGATCACCCGGCGCCGAGGCGGGCTTCGACGCGACGGATGGCTTCTTGAATGTCGCAATCACCGTAGGGAAGTTGGATCACGGCGCCGTCCTCGATCCAGCCCGATACCGCTTTCTCGGCCGAGATCACCGTACTATGACTGCGGCGGCCGAAGTAACGGCAAATGTCTTGCAACGCCGATCGCGTGTGCTTTCGGGCCAGCCACATGGCCAACATCCGCGGGTGAGCCACCGTCTTGCCCTTGCGCGGCGAGTGCAGATCCGGGCGTTCGACGCCGAACACCTCGCACACGGCCCGCTCGATGTCGCGCAGTTCGACCGGCCGCTGCGCTGCCTGAAAGAGGTCGCCCAGCGTCTGCCGAGCCAGCGCGACTGTCACCGGCGTTTGCAGCGCTTCGCTAGCGGCTTGCAAGCGATTGAGGGCGCCGGCTAGTCGCCGCGCGTCGCCGGGCAGGCGTTCGGCCAGCAGGTCCAGCACGTCGGTCGAAACGCTTAAGTCGCGCTGCCGCGCAAGGCGCTCCAGCAGCGTCCACCGCGTGGCGTACTCCCCCGGCGCCAGACCACACACCAGCCCTGCCCCCATCCGCGCGGCCAGTTCCGGCCCCAAGGCGGTCAGTTCCGCGGGCGGGCGGTCGCCCGCCAGTAGTAGTTGTGCGCCGGCTCGATGTAGCGTATCCATCGTGTGCAGCAGTTCGACCAGCGTGGCGCGCTTGCCGGCGAAGAATTGCACGTCGTCGATCGCCAGCAATTGAACCTCGCGATACTTACGACGGAAGCTCGGCAAGCCGCTCCCTTGCAAGGCTTCCAGGAAGCCGGTCGTAAACTGCTCGGCCGAAAGATACACGCACCGCGTCTGCCGCCCCAGGCTCCGCACGGCCGACCAGACGCCTTCCAGCAAGTGCGTCTTGCCGCTCCCGGTCGGGCCGTAGAAGTACAGCGGCGAAACGGCGCCCAGTCGCATCGGCGCGGCGCAGGCGGCGGCGTGGGCGACGCGGTTCTCGTCACCGACCACGAACTCCTCCAGCCGCGCAAAGCGTCGACCTGTCGTGGCGGGGGGCGGAGGCGCCGTGGGCCGCGCGACGGATCGAGATGCGAGAGAAACTCCCTTGTTTCCTCTCGAAGAAGCAGCGGGATTAGGGTGAACTTCGGAACATGAAGTTCTGGAAATCGACTCGTCCGCGATTACTTCTACGTCGGAGATCGCGGGCAAGAAGTTACGTCCCACTTCCTGAAGGTCATTCCGAAAGCTGCGGCGCAGCCGCTCGGCCGAGAACCGGTCGGGCGCCGCCACGGTCAACACGCCCGCCTGATAGCGGAACTCGACCTGCGCGCCAAACCAGACCGCGAATCGGTCGGCGCCGATGCGATCCTCCAGGCGTTGCCGGAAGCGGGCCAGTAGCTCGCGTCCGGCGGTGGTCGAGTCGTGGGCCATCGTGTGCGCGCACCCCGAGCGCCGAAAATCCAACCGGGAAAATTCGTTTTCCACCAGCCCGGGCGTCAAAGAAGGGGCCACCCACCGAGGACGCGCCGGCGCTGCGCCGACCTCGTCTGTCATGGACGAGGCGGCCCAGAAATCAGAAACAAAGAATGTACGTCTGAGGATAGATTGTAAATGTGCTAGCACTCATGTCAAACGCTTCCCGGCTGGCCACGGGGGGTTTTCGCGAACTTGTCTCCCCGGCGTCTGGAACTGCCGGAAAAATACGCGAAAGCTTTCAGGCCGCCTCCGCTGCTCCTTCGCCAAGTCACGTTGCCGCGCTGACCGACGCGCGTGGAAAAACTGTTGACGGCCAATTGTGACTCCCAAACAGCGCTGCGGGCCAAGCCGTTCCCCACAACCCAAGTTGCGATCCACAAAAAGTTTACGAAGTCCGCCACGTTAGCCCGATCGCGCGGAAGTCGCATCACGCAACGCCTTCAGGAACACGGGCCGCCGCTGGAATTCCGAAAATCCCGCTTGGCGATAAATGCGCAAGGCCGGCGAGTTTTCCGCATCGACCGCCAGGAGCAGACGTCGCCCCCCGGCCTGATGAACGAACTGCCGCGCATGCCGCGTGATGGCCGCGCCCCCACCTTGGCCCCGGGCGTGGGGCATCACGCCAAGGTAGACAATCTCCCATGTCTGATGGGGTTGATGCTCCGCCAGGAACAGGCATCCCGCGTCGCGGTCGCCGCACCGCACGAATTGCCAGAACTCAGGGCGCCAGGCGCCGGTATGGCGGTAGCCTTCCAACACGTCGTCCAGGGAGCGCACGCCATCGAGCGCGGGCAGATCGAGCGAACCTTGGTAGGTTTGTTCGATCACGGCCATCAGCCGCGCTCGTTCGCTCTCGCGGTACGGCTCAAACTCCCACGCGGCGGATTGGGGCGGGGCGTTGGCGGCGGGATCGCACGTTAGAAAGATCAACTCGGCTACGCGCTCCAGTCCCGCCGCTCGCAGAATCGCAACATCTTGGTCTGCCTCGCACTCCAGTTGTGTCTGATAAAATTGGGCGGCTTGCGAGACAAAAAACTGTTCGAGGCGCGCAAGCAACGCCAAACCAGTATCGGCCGGCTCGCCGGCGATCACCTGCGGCGGATGCGCCACGGCGCTGCGGCCGGGAAAAACTTCGCCCCAAACCGCGCCCACCAATCGCTCGCCTCGCCAGGCGCCATACAATCCGTCTAGTTCCGCGACGGGGCGGAAGAGGATCGTAGCAACCGCTTGCCGTTGCCGTTCTGGTGGAAACAGCGACAGCGCCAGGGCCAACACCTCTGGACGCTCGTGAACACGGGGGCGACGAAAGGACAACGGCGGGAGGGACAACTGGGGCATTTTTGGAAAATAACCCATTTCGCGGGCGGAGTCAGCGCGTTGGGCGCCGGTATAATCGAGAGACTGGACCGTGTTTGAGCGTTGTACCTGCGACGCGAGCGCCGCGGAAGACGGAAGCGAGACGCTTCCGCTACGGGAAATAATCGCGAGTAGGTGGAATCGTTCTTTGGGGAGTTAAGATGATGCGTGGCTGGTTTGCGTTGGCGATTGTGGGAGCATTGTTGGCGTCCGAGGGCGGCTTTGCGCAGTCTCCGTTGGAAGAGTTGGAACGGCGCCTGGAAAGCGGGCGCCTTACACCCCGCGAACCGGGTTACTTGGGCCTCACCGCCGATGATGCTGGCGGACGCGGCTTGCGGGTGGTGGCGGTTCGGCCCGGCGGACCCGCCGACACGGCCGGCTTGCGGGTGGGCGACGTGCTGGTGGAGATGGAGCGTCGCCCGCTACGGACGCTTGACGACATGGGCGACATTCTCAGGTTCCGCGCCGCGGGGCAAAGCGTGGCCCTGACATTCGACCGCGAGGGTGTACGGCACGTAGTGACCGCACGTTTGACCGGCCGGCCCGTGGCAACGAAGGAGCCAGCGCCAGGGGAAGAGCCGGCGCCGATCATCGAGGAAATTCTGCCGCCGCCGGCCGAAGATGCGCCATCGCCCGCTGCTCCGCCTGCGAGCGCATCGCCGCGCGAAGAGATCGAATCGCTGGTGCGCGAGGCGGCCGAACTGCGCCGGCGCTTGGAAACCTTGGAGCGCCGCCTGACCGTATTACAAGAACGACTAAAGGCCGAGGAAGCGGAAGACCGGCCCTAGCGCAACTTCAAGTCAATCGTTGTTCAATCAACAAGGGTGAAGCCCCTCCCTCATTGCGTAAGCGACTCCTTGAAACTGCCCTAGCGCGTCGCCCAGACTATAAATTGGCTTGGTGGCCTGTTGTTAGCCGATTGAACGAGCGTGATCGCAGGTGCATGAGAGGCGCCCTCCGGTCGCACGGCGTCACTTGCGTGGCATGGGATTGCGGCCTTTTTTCAGGTGCGGGTTGTCGGCCTGGCCCATGATTTCGTAGAGGAAGCGGCTGGGGATGGTCTCGCGCGGCTTGCCCCATTTGAGACGAGTCTTGGCGAAGGTGAGCGTCAGGCGTTCTTGCGCGCGGGTGATGCCCACGTAGCCCAGGCGGCGTTCTTCGGCGATCGCGTCTTCGCCCATCGCTTCGCTGCGGCGGTGCGGGAGGATGCCTTCTTCTAGGCCTACCAGGTACACCTGCGGGAACTCCAATCCCTTGGCGCTGTGCAGGGTCATCAGCACCACGGCGTTGGCGCGGAGTTGCTTTTCTTTGTCGTTGTCGAAGCCCCGACCGTCCAGCGCCACGTCGTCGAGAAACTCGGTTAGCGACGGCGACTTGGCGCCGCGCTCGTAGGCGGCCAGGGCGTTAATGACTTCTTCGACCGACGCCCAGCGGGCTTGCTGATCGTCCGGCTCGTTGTACAGACGCACGATTTCATCGTGGTACTTGACGCGGTTCACCAGGTCGCGGGCCACGTCGGCCAAGGGGCCTTTCTCCATCCGCCCGCGGTATTCGTCGATCAACGCGACCAGGGCTTGCGCGCCCTTGCTGGCGGCGGGCGGAAGCGACAACTCGTGCAACTGTTTTGAGAGCGTGCTCCACACCGGCTGGCCTTGCTTGACCGCGTGCGAGAGCACCGCCTCGACGGCCTTTGGCCCCAGGCCGCGCGGCGGCGTGTTGATGATCCGCAGCAGCGAAACCTCGTCCTGCGGCGAATCGATCGCCTTGAGATAGGCCAACACGTCGCGCACTTCCTTGCGGTCAAAGAACGACATGCCGCCGATGAGCGTGTAGGGGATCTTCATGCGCCGCAGCTCCGTTTCAAACGCTCGCGGCTGTTCGTTGGTGCGAAATAGAATGGCCAGGTCCCGCGGCTCTACGCCTGGTTTTTGGATCTGCCGGGCGATGTCGGCCACCACCTCTTTGGCCTCTTCCGTCTCGTCTTTGAATTGGAGGATGCGCGGGCGTTCGCCGCCGGGGCGGGCGGCGACCAGCGTCTTGTCGTGCCGGTTCTTGTTGAATGCGATTAGCGTGTTGGCTAACCGCAAAATCTCGGCCGTGCAGCGGTAGTTGGTCTCCAGCCGCACCACGCGGGCGCCGGGCCAGTCGCGGGCGAACCTCAAGATGTGCTCGACCTCGGCGCCGCGCCAGCCGTAGATGGATTGATCGTCGTCGCCCACCACGCACAGGTTGCGATGTCCGGCCGCTAGCGCTTTAACGATGCGGTACTGGCTGGCGTTGGTGTCCTGGTATTCGTCAACCAGCAGATGGTCAAAGCGGCCCGCCTCTTCGCGGCGAAGGTCGGGAAATTTCTCGAACAGTTCTTCGGTCAGCAACAGCAGATCGTCAAAATCCACCGCGCCGCAGTTCTTGAGCGCCTTCTGGTACCGGCGATAGGCCATCGCGGCCAAGTGTTCTTTATCGCTCCCCGCTTGCGCGGCCGCCGCGGCGGGACGCACGGCGTGCGTCTTCCAGTTGCCAATGGCGGCCAGCAAATCGCCGGGCCGCATCAACTCGCCGGGGACGCGAATCTCGCGCAGGGCGGTACGGGCCAGGCTCTCTTGGTCGCCCCGGTCGTAAATGGCGAACTTGGCCGGGTACCCCAGGTGCGTGATGTGCCGCCGCAGCACCTTCACGCAATGCGAGTGGAACGTGGATACCTGCGGCTGCCCTTTCAGCTTTCCGCCGAGTTGCTCCCGCACCCGCTGCTGCATCTCGGAGGCCGCCTTGTTGGTAAAAGTGACCGCCAGGATGCGCTCCGGCGCGATGCGGTTACGAATAAGGTTCGCAATACGCACCGTCACCACGCGCGTCTTGCCCGATCCCGCTCCGGCGAGCACCAAGAGCGGCCCCGAGAGGGTATTTACAGCTTCTTGCTGAGCGGGATTAAGACTTGCCATCGGAGAAACGTCGAGTTCGCCCCCTCGGAGTGGATGGTGGGGTGCGCAAGAGGGACCGCAGTGCGCGGGAGACACTGCGTTGTAAGCCAGCAGCGGCGCGTCGGCAAGGGGAATTGAAATCCGGTAATGGTTTAGAGGGCTTTTCGGGCAGGCGTGAAGGATTACTCAATGTAGGTTACTTGCTCCGCGAGTAACCAACCGCTTGTGCAAGAAGCGGAGCGAGTGACCTACATTGAACCGCGAAGACCACGGATGCCTCTGTCCGGTTTTTGGGAGAGAAGCGGATTACCTAGAGGCCAGGGCATGGCGACGTCTGGTTGTCGAACTAGCATGATTAGGATTCTGGTTGTCGAACCGGACCCCATCTACCGAAAACTTTTCTCGATTTGGATCAGGAATCATTTCGGCGGGGCTACGGTCGAGGTGCGCGCGGCGGCGGGACCGAACGATGCGGAAGAGGCGGCGCTTCGTTTCCGGCCCCAGGTGTTGCTCACGGCCTACGAGTTGGAGGGGAGCGACGGTTTGCGGTTAGCCCGCCGGTTACGGCGGCTCGTGGGCGAATTGCGGGTCATTCTGATCTCGCAGACCGCTTACGCATGCTTGCAGAAGCGTTTGAACCGCTCGCCCCGGACGCGATTTCTCGCCAAACCGGTGGGCGAAAATACGTTTGTCCACGTGGTGGAAGACACTCTTCGGGATTCCGTCGCCAACGGGAGCGCCCCTTAGACATGGGGCAGGCGAGTGGTTATGAGAGGGCTTGCTGGACGGCGGGGGCGGAATGAAGAATGCCCGCCGCGGTCGGAACGGCGCTGTACAGGTGGTTCCAGAGCGCGCGCACGGTGGATGCGTCGGCGGCGCCATGCTCCAGGGCGCCCGCCAACTTGCCAAGCGTTTCCAGCACTTCGCCCAGGCGGTCGTCGTCGGCCAGTAGGTGCTCGATTTCGTCGCGCGCCTCGACAAACTTCTGCGCCAAGTCGGCGTGCTCCACCAGCGACCGGGCCGAGGAGCCTCGGACGACCGCTTGAAACTCTGACGTCTGCTCGAAGAACCGCCGCGCCGCGTCGCCGGTCAACACCCCGCCGTGCGCGTCCAAACGCAGTTGTTCTGGCGGCGCGGGAAGCCCGGCCAGGCGATGCACGTACATCCTGCCGATGAGAGCGTCTTCGACCGTCGCCCCCCTGAGATCGGCGCCGATCAATTGGCAAGCGGTCAAGTTCGCGCGGCGGAGGTTGGCGTGCGAAAGCTGCGCCTCCAGCAAGTCGGCATTCGCCAGGTTCGCCTCTTCCAGCGTCGCCCCTTGCAAGACGGCGCCGTGCAGGTCGGCGTCGCCGAGGTCCGCGCGGCTCAAGTTGGCCTGCGTCAGATTGGCGCCTTGCAGATTCGCGTCGCGCAGGTCGGCCGCCGAGAGATCCACGCCGTGCAAGTTCGTTTCCACAAGATACGCCTCGCGAAGATCGGCAAAGGGGAAGCGGGCGGTATGCAGGTTCCGCGCGTGGCGGATTCGGGCGCCGTGAAACTTGGCCGCTGCAAAGTGCGCGCGGTCCACGTCGGCGCCAGCCAAGCGGGCATAGCGCAGGTTCGCGCGGTGCAGCTTGGCCGCGTTCAGCCGCGCCGACGTCAGGTTCGCCCGCGCCAGCACGGCGCCGTGCATGCGAGCTTCGGTCAAGTCGGCCTCGTGGAGGTTGGCGCCGGTCAGGTTCGCTCGGATCAGATACGCGCCCGAGAGATCGCATTGGCTCAGGTCCAGCCGCGCCAGGCAAGCGCCGATCCAGAGCGCGGTGTTGAGGTTCTTCGCCTCACGGAGCGGCACGTGGGTCAAGTCGGCCTTGGTGCAGTCGGCCCGCTCAAAGTCGGCGCCGGCGACTTGGGCCTCTTGCAAGTTGGCTTCGAAGAGCGTGACCCGGCGCAAAACCGCGTCCTGCAAGTTCGCGCCGGCCAGGCTGGCGCCCGAGAGGTTGGAACGCTCCCAATCGACGCCGGTCAGGTCGGCGCCGGTGAGTTGTGCTTCGCGGAAGTCGGCCTCGCGGGCAATGGCGTGAAACAGCTTGGCCCGGGCAAGCAACGCGCGCGAGAAGTTAGCGCGCACGAGGTTCGCTTCGCGCAGCGTCGCCTCGCGCAAGTTGGCTTGCCGCAAATTCGCCTCGCGCAGGTTGGCGCCGTACAGGTTGGCGCCAAATAGGTTCACCTGGTACAAGTTGGCGCCATAGAGATTGGCGCCGTACAGGTTGGCGTCGCGGAGACTGGCGCCGAAGGCGTTGGCGCCGTACAAATTTGCGCCGTACAGATTGGCGCCCCAAAGCTTGCTATGGCTGAGGTTGGCGCCGGTGAAGTTAATCTCGCGGAGATTGGCGTCTCGCAGGTATGCGTTGCTCAGGTCGACGTTCGAGAGATCCGGAAGCGAACGCTCGGCCGCGCGGCGCTGGTTCCAGGCGCGCACTCCCTCCTCGCCGCCGCGCAAGAGCGCTAGTGCTTCGTCGGGTTGCATGGGGAGGATGGCCTGAGAACGCAAAGAAGACGTTTCCGTCGTCGCACGGCGCACGAGCGTCATACAGCCGGTAATGTACCGCAATCCTGCGTCGCCGTCGCCAAGAGGGCGCACGTCCGTCAAATCAAATCGTGACGGCGGCGGGTACGGCGTTTCACGGCGCTGCAGTCGGCGCAAATGCCGGTAATGATGAGCCGGTGCCCGGTGACCCGGAAACCGTGATCGCGGGCCACGCGGTCGCGCAGCTCCATAAGCTCGTCGCTTTGGAACTCGATCAAGCGCTCGCACTTTTTGCAGTGCAGGTGATCGTGCTGAGGATAGCCGTAGTCGTGTTCGTACACGTCGCGGCTTCCCACCGGAAATTTGCGCAGCAGTCCCGCCTCGACTAGTTCGTTCAGCGTGCGGTAGACCGTGGCTCGGCTAGGACGCGACTTGCGGTCAAACTTCTCGGTCAGGTCCTCCAGCAAGCCGTTGGCGTCAAAATGTTCATGCTGACTGAACACATGGTCCACCAGCGCGCGGCGTTCCTGCGTGTAGCGCATTTTGCGGCTGCGAAGGTACTCCTCAAACCGCTCGTGCGGGGTGAGAGAGACTTCGACCGAGCCTAAAACGAATTCGTCGTTCATAACCGCAGCCGGGAACTTATTGAGACAAAGAAAAGCGAAGTAGCCGCAAATTACAGAAAATATCGAAACTGATGGATTGAACGGCGTCTCAATAAGATTCTAGGCGGCAGGCGACGATTTGCAAATGCCTGCCCGAAAGATGGTGGGAAACAGCCCGCTCGGCGGGGCAGGACACTTGGAGTAGCAGGGGGGCGATAGTAAGGACACGGCGCCAGTGGCGGGTGCAGGAGAAAAACACCCCTTCAGCGCCCTTGCGCGGGGCCAGCCGCGCGACGCAAGATACACTTGCCGCGCGGCCAGAGACGATTTCGACTTTCCGCTCTTGGCTTTACCCGATTTCGTCCAGCATCCGGTCCAGCGCCAGATTGAACTTCTCTTCGGTGTCGTAGACCCCGGCCGCGATTTCCTGCCGCACGCGGTTGACCAGGTCTTGGCGAATTCCGGTGGACGGCGGCGCTTGGCTCAACGCTTGGGCTTCGCGGGAAATGTCCAATTGATCGACCGGTTGCAAAGAAGAAGGAGCCGCGGCGGCGGGAGCCGAAGCACGATGCGGACCTTGCAGGGCCTGCGGTCCGTGAACGTAAACTGCGCCTTGAATTTGCATGATGTCTCTCCCCCAAAAGGCAAACCGGCGGGGTTTGCTGCGTCCAGTTGCACGGAATGAACTGGAACGAGCTGGCTGGCCCGTCCCACAACTCTAGGTTACAAAACCTTCGCGTTGGCGCTGCATTCCGTGCCGAACCGGCGGATAGGGCGTTTCGCCCGGCCGGGGGTTAGCGTAGTCCGTCGCTGGGAGATCGACTTCGCAGTCGCGAGGCAGATGTTAACCCAGGTATCGTCGCCAACCCATGCGGCGTTCTAAGGAACTTGCCGCCAACCTCCTTGTATCAATTGCGGCCGCTTCCTCGTTTATGCGGCCGGTGATAGGAAACCCGGTTAGGAAAACTGGCGAAGCCCCACGGCCTCGCTATTTAATCCTCGATGCGACAACTCCTACGCAGCCGACGCTCTCAGAGTTCTCTGCGCCGACCGCCGTTTTTCCTTGGGAACGCCAAAGGCCGTTCGCCGTCTTGCCGCAAGGTCCGCATCCACGGCAGGATCGGGAGTATACGCAATCATAAAAAACTAGGCAATGTCGCTGTAACCTGCTGGCTCGCCGGAAGTTAGCCACGGATGAAACACGGATGAAGAGCAAAAAGCGTAAGAACCGGCAGTACAGATGTTCGCCAACTTTTTAACCGCGTTTCTACCGTGTTCTATTCGTGGCTCTCTTTTGTTAATTGGCGTGGTTTTCGGCGCACGGTTTGCGTGCGGTTTTGGGCGAACATCTCGCCTTTGCTCTCCCAATGGTTATGGTCGTCCTCCGCGCTGCCTGGATCATTCTCAAGGAGGCCGTTGTGGCGTTCATCAACAGCGACGTGATGAGCCACGCGGCGGGCATTTCGTTCTATACCGCGCTCGGTCTGGCGCCCACGGTGCTGCTGTTTCTCTCGATTGCCAGCTTCATCGACGGCGTAGGACAGCAGTCGCTGGTGAACGAGATTAACGAATTGGTCGGCCCCGAGGCGGCCGAGGGGGTTAAGTTGGTGATCGAGAATGCCGACCGTCAAGAGAAGCAACAAAAAACGGGCGTCTTGTCCACGATCATCGGCATCGGCACGTTCTTATTCTCCTCCAGCGCGGTCTTCGCGCAGTTGCAACTGGCCTTGAACAACGTCTGGAGCGTCATGCCGCGGCCCGACGCGGGCATGATGGATTTCCTTCGCAAGCGTTTGATCTCGGTGGGCATGGTCCTGGGAATGATGCTCTTGATGCTGGCCTCGCTGGTGATCAGCGCCATGATTCCCCTGCTGGTCCCCTGGGGCGAGGCCTGGCACGTGGTCAACGCTATGATCTCGATCGTGGTGTTTACCGCCTGCTTCGGGATGATCTTCAAGTTCCTGCCCGATGTGCAAATCACCTGGCGCGACGTGTTCGCGGGCGCCCTGATGACGGCGCTGTTGTTCTCGCTGGGCAAATGGGCGATCGGGCTGTACCTGGGCAACAGTTCCGTTGGCTCGTCCTACGGCATGGCCGGGTCGCTGATCGTGCTGCTGGTGTGGGTGTATTACTCGGCAATCATCCTCTTATTCGGAGCCGAGATGACGCAGGTCTACGCTCGCCGCTTCGGCAGCGGCATTCATCCCGATCGCCACGCCGTGCGCGTCGAACCCGCCAAGCCCGTGGAAACCCCCACGCGGTAATAATCAACAAAGGGCGGCTGATCGGCGGCGAGACGCCACCGCTACCCAGGGCGCCCACTCGGCCTTTCCGTAAAACCCCTCGCTCTACTGGACGCACGCTTTCGTATGGGTCAAGATAAATGAAAGTTTGAGGAAGATCGCGGCGTGGTTTTACCCCTGCGACGGGAGCACGTCATTGAATTTCCGATTCTTCATTCCCACCTGGGGCTTGATCGAACACCCTCCAATCCCCAACCGACTTTCATTCCGTCCACTCTGACTTTGCCGCGCGTGGCTGCGGCAAGGCATTGGGAGTACTGCATGCAACAGGATCGCAATCGAGGAGCCATCGACGCGCCGTTCGCCGTGCCGTTTGTTCATCGCCTTCGTTTTACCGACGACGTGCTTGGCGCCGACCGGCAGGTGCTGGCCGACGTGTTGGCGCCGTCGGAAGGCCGCCCGGCCCGCGTCCAGTTCTGGGCCGACCAGCACGTGCTGGAAGCGCAAGAAGGTCTGCGCGAGCGACTGCGCCAGTTTGCCGACTCCTTTGAGCACATCCAGCCGGCGGGCAACGTGCAAGTGGTTCCCGGCGGCGAGGAAATCAAGAACGACATCCACATCCTGGAGCGCATGCTGAAGGTGTTCAACGCCGCCAACCTCGACCGCCGCAGTTACGTGGTGGTGATCGGCGGCGGGGCGGTGCTGGACGCGGTCGGGTTCGCCACGGCCATCGCCCATCGCGGATTGCGACTGGTGCGTCTGCCTACCACCACGCTGGGGCAGGCCGATTCGGGCGTGGGCGTTAAGAACGGCGTCAACCTGTTCCAAAAGAAGAATTGGCTAGGCGCGTTCGCGACGCCCTGGGCGGTGGTGAACGACGCGCGGCTCCTGGACACGCTAAGCGACCGTGATTGGGTGTGCGGCTTTTCCGAGGCGGTCAAGGTGGCGCTGCTCAAGGACGCGGCCTGGTTCGATCGGTTGTGCCATGACGCGCAGCGCATCGGCCGCCGCGACCTGAGCGCCGGTCTGCCCGCCATTCGCACGTCGGCCCAGTGGCACCTCAAGCACATTACCGAAGGGGGCGATCCTTTCGAGATGCTGGAGGCCCGGCCGCTCGACTACGGCCACTGGTCGGCCCACAAGCTGGAGGCGATGAGCGAGTTCTCTCTGCGTCACGGCGAAGCGGTAGCCATTGGCGTGGCCATTGACACCGTCTACTCGTCTCTCAAGTTCGGCTTTCCTCGTCGCGACGCGCAGCGGGTCTTGCGCTGCCTGAGCGACCTGGGCTTCTCGCTCGACTGTCCCGAACTGCGCGACGTAAACGTCCTCTTTGCGGGGTTGGAAGAGTTCCGCCAGCACTTGGGCGGCCGCCTGACGCTCACTATGCTGCACGCCGCCGGCCAGCCCTTCGAGGTGCATGAAGTGGACCGCCCCGCCATGCGGGCCGCCATCGAGCAAGTCGCCGAATACGCCCAAACCCCCAATAGCCGAAGGCTAACAGCCTCCTGAGGGTAGCGTCACCCGCAAACGATCTTTCAACCTAAGTTCTGTTCTCAAGCTCTCGGGAATTCCGGAGGCTGTTAGCCTCCGGCTATTTCAATTAATCTCAGGGTAGGTGGGAAATCAGCGTTTCCATTTTTTGAGAGCTGTTCCCGTGTCTCGCCCTGTGACGACCTCCGCGCATGATGCGGCGCCGCGTGCTTTGGCGGCGCGGTTCGAGGAATTGTGGGGCACGGGTGCGACGCCCCCCGATGTATTTGCCTTTCTGGCGGAACACGCGGACGCTTCGGTAACGGAACAGTTGGAAGTGGCGCTGATCGATCAGCACCACCAGTGGAAGCGGGGCCAGGGCAGAGCGGTGGAGGAATACTGCCGCCGTCTTCCGGCCTTGGCCGCCGACGCGCAAGGCGCGTTGGAGTTGGCCGTCGAGGAATTCGGCTACCGCGAGGAGCAAGGCTGCGCGGCGGACGTGGACGAGTTTCTGGCTCGCTTTCCCGCGTTGGACGCCGCCGCTTTCCGCCGGCTTGTGGGCAACGAGGCGCCTTCCTCTTCGCGCTGCGTGGGCCGCTACCGGCTGGAGCGCGTCATCGGTCAAGGGTCGTTCAGCAAAGTCTACCTGGCCCGCGACGAAGAGTTGCATCGCCGCGTGGCGGTCAAGATTCCGCATCGCCAACGGATGAATGACCCGCGGCAAGTGGCGATGTTCCTGCACGAGGCCCGCGCGGTGGCGCAGCTCGACCATCCCGGCATTGCCCCGGTGTACGACGTGGGCCGGACCGTCGAGGGCGACTGTTACGTCGTCTCCAAGTTCATTCCCGGCAACAGTCTGGAGAAGCGGCTGACCAACGGCGCAATCCCACCTCAGGAGGCGGCCCAACTTGCCGCAACCGTGGCGGAGGCCTTGCGTCATGCCCACGAGCAAGGCTTTATTCATCGCGACATTAAACCCGCCAACCTGTTGCTCGATCGCCAGGGCCGTCCCTTCCTGGTCGATTTTGGGTTGGCCCTGCGCGAAGAAGACGCGGCCCACGAGCAAGGTCTGTGCGGCACGCCGGCTTATATGAGTCCCGAACAGGCGCGGGGCGAAGGCCACCTGGTGGACGCCCGTTCGGATCTCTTCAGCCTGGGCGTGGTGCTGTACGAAATACTGACCGGCCGCCGCCCCTTTCAAGGCGGCAACTGGCGCGAGGTGCTGGATCAAGTGGCCAACGCGCCGCCTCCCGCGCTGCGGCAAGGCGACGAGGCTTCGTTGCCTGCCGAACTGGAACGCATTTGCCTCAAGGCGCTCTCCAAGCGGGCCGCCGATCGTTACGCAACTGCGCAGGAAATGGCCGACGACTTGCGGCACTACCTGGCGCATGTCGCTTCGGCGCCGCCCCGGCCGCAGGTTACGCCCAAGGGATTGCGGTCCTTTGACGAGCAAGACGCCGACTTTTTCCTTTCGCTCTTGCCCGGCCCGACCGACCGCGAGGGATTGCCCGAGAGCGTGCGCTTTTGGAAGTTGCGGCTGGAAGCGATGGACGCCGACCAGGCATTCCGCGTCGGCCTGGCCTACGGCCCTTCGGGGTGCGGCAAAACGTCGCTGTTCAAGGCGGGCGTCTTGCCGCGTTTGGCGTCCCAGGTGCGCGTGGTGTACGTTGACGCCGCTTTGGGACAAACCGAAGCTCGCCTCGTGGACGGTGTGCGGCGAGTTCTTGCGGAGGCGGACCACCTTCGGACCGATGCGCCCGGCGATCACGGCGGCGCCTCGGCAACCCAGCCCCGCGCACCGCGGGGCCAAGCGATCAGGGACAAGGCGACCGGGGACGATCCCACCGCTCGGCAAGAGATAGAGATAGGAAATGCCCACGAAAGCGCGGCAGAGGAAGCAACCGACCTCGCGGCGCTCTTGGCCACGGTGCGGCGGGGCGGCGGTTTGCCGGAAGGCGAAAAACTGCTGCTGGTGATCGACCAGTTTGAACAATGGCTGCACGTCTACGGCGGCGACGCCGATACCGACCTGACCCGCGCCGCGCGGCAGTGCGACGGCGTGCGGGTGCAATGCGTGCTGTTGGTGCGTGACGACTTCTGGCTGGGCGTCAGCCGCTTCATGCGGCAGGTCGAGGCGCGGCTGGTCGAGGGCCGCAACAGCGCCCTTGTGGATCTGTTCGATACCCGCCATGCGCGGAATGTGCTCGCCGCCTTTGGCGCCGCCTACGGTGTACTGCCTAACGATCCACACGATCGTTCACCCGCGCAGGAAGCTTTTCTTTCGTACGCCGTGGCGGGGCTGGCCGAGGGAAGCAAAGTGGTCTGCGTGCGGCTGGCGTTATTCGCCGAGATGGTGAAGAACAAGCCGTGGACGCCCGAGACGCTCGACGCGGTCGGCGGCGCTAGTGGCGTGGGCCTGGCGTTCTTGGAGGAAACCTTTACGGCGCGGACCGCCCCGCCGGCGCATCGGGTGCATGAGGAAGCCGCCCGCGCGGTGCTGCGCTCATTGCTGCCCGAGCACGGCGCCACCATCAAGGGCCGCACCCGCACGCGCAGCGAATTGCTGACGGCGTCCGGGTATCGCCGGGAAGAGGAGTTTCGCGAATTGTTGGAGATCTTGGACACCCAACTCCGGCTCCTCACGCCGGTCGAAGGCGACACGGCGCCGCCCCGCGCCGCCGGCGCCGAGGGAGGGCACGAGGAACAACGCTATCAACTCACGCACGACTACCTGGTTCCCTCGCTACGCACCTGGCTCACCCAGCGGCAGCAAGCGACGCGCCGCGGCCGGGCTGAATTGCGATTAGAGGAGCGCGCCGCGCTGTGGTCATCGCGTCCGGAAAATCGTTACCTGCCGTCGCTCGCCGAGTGGGTGACGATCTCGCTCTACACGCGCCGCAGCGATTGGTCGCACGACGAGCAACGCACGCTCCGCGCCGCCACGCGTTACTATGGGAACCGCGCCTTGCTGGTCGTGGCGTTGGCGGCGGTGCTGGTCGCCGTCGCCGGGTGGCGGCAACACGTCGCCACGCGGCAACATGCCCAGGAGGCGGCGGCCCAGGTGGAAGCCCTGCTGGCGGCGCCCGTTGCCGAGTTGCCGAACCGCATCGCCCAGTTGGACGCCTATCGCCAATGGGCCGATCCGCACTTGGAGCAAGTTCACGCCACGGCCCAGATCGAGAACGACCCCGACCGGCAACTCCGAGCGAGCCTGGCGCTCTTGCCCGTCGATGCGACGCACAGCGAATTTTTGTACGGGCGGATGCTCCAGGCCGACTCCGCCTGGTTCGCCCTGCTTTGCAAGGCGTTGCTTCCGCACCGGCGGAAATACGTCAACCGTCTGTGGGACGATTTGGCGGCCAGCGAGAGCGAGGCGGAGCAACTGCGTATTGCCGCCGCGCTGGGCGCGTTTGCGCCGGAAGACTCGCGCTGGCCGGCCGTGGCGCCGCACGTGATCGAGATGGTCCTGCGCGAACATCGTTTCTTTCCCGATCCGTGGGTGGATCATCTCAAACCGGCGGCCGAAGCGCTGCTCGATCCCTTGGCGGCCATCGTGCGCGACCGAAGCCGGGCCGACGTGTACCGTTACCAGGCGTCGGACGTGCTCGCCGAACTGGCGGAAGATCGGCCCGACGTGCTGATCGAGACGCTCCTTGATTGTGACGTGGCGCAGTTTTCGGACCTCTACGCCAAGCTGGAGCCTCACGGCGAGCAGGCCATTTCCAGCTTGGAGGCGAAGTTGGATGCTCAACTGGCGGCGCACCGCCACGCCGTCTCGCGCGAAGAGCGCCTCACCACCGTAAGCCGCGTGGCGAACCTGGCGGCGGCGCTGGACCGCTTTGGTCGGCCGCCGTCCGCCGCGACGCTCCAGAGACAGTTTACCGACGAAGCCATGCAAACGCGGTTCACGCAGCATCTACGGCAGCTCGGCGTGCGCGTGTCGCCACCATAACCGGGATGGCGCCCACGTCGGGATTGCCGACCTTGAGAATGGCCGGCGCAAAGACGTGCGCCATTGGCCCGGCGTTTGCTTCCACCCTCCACGTTGCAAAACGCGTTGAAGTAAAGCGAGGGCATGCATGGCGACTTCCGAAAGAGCGCGTAACAACCTGCTGACGCCGCCGCTGCGCACGCTTTCGCTGGTGTTGTTGGTCGTGGCGGTGTTTTATCTGGCGCGCGAGGTGTTGCTCCCGTTCGCGCTGGCGGTGCTGCTCAGTTTTCTGCTTAGCCCACTCGCCACGCGGCTCCAGCGTTGGGGCCTGGGGCGCATCGGCGGGGTTGTTGTCACGGTCGTGCTGGCATTCGCCGTGATTGCGGGGCTGGGCTGGGTGGTGGTCAAGAACGCCATGGATGTCGCCTCGCAGCTTCCCCGGTACGAGGAGACGCTGGTCAGTAAAGTGCGAGCCTTACGCAGCACGGGCGATGGTTCGCTGACCAAAGCTGCCGCGACGGTGGAGCGCATCGAGCAGGAGATCGTTGGGCCTGACGAGGAATCGGCCGAGGCCGCGTCAACGCCGGGCAAATTTACCCTGCGCAAGGCGCTTTTCGGCGAGGAGCCGTTGCCGGTGCAAATTGTCGATACCTCGCTGGCGCCGGTGCGCATGATGAGCGAGCTGGAGCCTTTGATGACCGCCCTGGGCGGGGCCGCCATTGTCGTGGTGTTTGTGATCTTCATTTTGCTGGAGCGCGAGAACCTCCGCGATCGGATCATTCGCCTGGCGGGCACCAACCGCGTGTACGTGACCACGCAGGCGCTGGAAGACGCGGCGCAGCGGGTGAGTCGCTATCTCCTGATGCAGTTGATCGTCAACAGCGTCTACGGCGCCGCGGTCGGCGCCGGACTGTACTTCATCGGATTGCCCAACGCCATTTTGTGGGGGCTGATGGCCACGCTCCTGCGGTTCCTGCCGTACGTGGGTCCGATCATCGCCGCCACGACGCCCATCGTGCTGTCGATGGCGGTATTCGAAGGCTGGCAACTTCCTCTGGCCACCATGGCGCTGTTTCTGGTGGCCGAGCTAATCACCAACAACGTCCTGGAGCCGTGGCTGTATGGCACAAGCACTGGCGTCTCGACGCTGGCCATTGTCACGGCGGCGGTATTCTGGACCTGGCTGTGGGGACCGGTCGGATTGGTGCTGGCCACGCCGCTAACGGTGTGCCTGACGGTCATGGCCCGGCACATCCCGCAACTTGCATTTTTGAACGTCCTGTTGGCGGACGCCCCGCCGCTCGAAACGAAGTACCGCTTTTATCAGCGGCTGCTGGCCCAAGATTACGAAGACGCCAGCGACGTGGCGAGAGAGTTTCTGCACAATGGCTCGTTGGAGGAGCTTTACGAGACCATGTTTGTTCCGGCGCTGACGCTGGCGGAGGGCGACCGCGACGCGGGCCGGCTGCATGCGGCCCAGGAGTCGTTCGTCTACGAGTCGATTTCGGAATTAACCGAGGAAATGCGCGATGAATTCGCCGTATCGGCCGCCAACTCCGGGCCTGCCGAACCAGCCGTCGGCGAAGAACCACACTCCGCCGAAGAGGTCGAACCGACCCACCGGCGGATTCTGTGTCTGGCGGCCGAAGACGAGGCCGATCACATTGCCGCGGCCATGTTCGCCCAACTGCTATCGGCCCGGGGCTACCTGGCCGAGACGGCCGACATGATCGGCGCTTCCGAGGAAATGCTCCGCCGGCTCGAAACCGACGCGGTCGAGGGCGTGGTGCTGTCGGCGATCGCGCCTAACGCGGCCGTGCGGATGCGCGCCATCTGCCGCAAGATGCGGCGTCGCGACTCCCACGTGAAGGTGCTGGTCGGCCTGTGGAGCGCACCCTCGCGTTTGGAGCGAATGCAAACATCTCTGAAGAAAGCTGGCGCCGACGTGGTGACGTCGTCCTTCCGCGAGGGCCTGGAATACTTCCACGAGACGCTGCCGATCTACCCCATCGCCGCCCCACCCGAAGAACTCGAAGAGGCCGTGTCCACCGAAACCCCCGAAGTCCGCCCCGCGTAAAAGAAAAAGTCGAAGAGTCGAAAGTCGAAAGCAGCGATGAATCGCCGCACTCCACATTTTGGAGTGCGGAAATTTATTTCCGCTTTCGTCTTTCTCCTTTGACCTTCGACTCTTCCGTCTTCGCCGCTACCGCGTTGGGAAGGGCGAAGCGGCCGGATTCTTGCTCAGACTTGGCCCGTCGGCCTGGGCGGCGCCGAAGAACAGCGTCGTCTCTTCGGCCGATAAGCGGGTTTCCGGATTCGCACATTGCACGACGGCCCGGAAGATATGATTGCCCGGCTGGTCGGCCTTGGCTTTGATCTTGAGCAACAGTTCGGCGCCAGGCGCCAGCGAGGACGCCGGGGCGAAGGTAACTTGTCCTGGGGCCAGCGTGCCTTGCATCCCCTCGACGGCCGTCGGCTCAATGCCCTCGGAGAAGAACGCCGTAATTCCGATGTTCGAAGCCGCCTTGGTGCCGCGGTTCATGACCCGCACTTCGTAAACAATTTCTTTGCCCACGGGAATGGCGCCCGAGGGATCGTTAACCACCAGTTTCAGGTCGGCCAGCGCTTCGACCTGGGTGACGGCCGCCGCGCTGGAGGCCAGGTCGCCGGCGCCGCGGGCTTGCACCGTCAGGCGCTTCTCGCCCTCTTCGTGCATCACGCAGGTGAACGCCAGCGTCCGCTCATCGCCCGGCGCCAGGCTTCCCACGCGCCAAGCGACGCCGTCGGTCTGCACCGTGCCGCCGTCGTTGCCCGGCGCATACTCGACGCCGCTAGGAATGTTGGCCAGGATGTTAATGTCTTCGGCCGGGGCATTCCCCACGTTGGCCACGCGCACGCGGTATTCAGCAGGCGAGCCGGCGTACTTCAGCGGCGGGCCTTCGATCGCCACTTCGATTTTGGCCCGGCGCACCATGACCTGTTCGGCCGCTTCGGCCCGCAGGCCGTCGTCGGCGGTGGCTTGGGCGCGGATGCTGAGCATTCCCGCTTCTCGGGCCGTGAGCTGGATGGGAATTTCCTTGCGTTCACCCGCCCGGAGCGAGCCAATGTTGCGGGCCTGCGGCGCCTCCTGCGAAGACGACAGCGGCGCCAGGGCCAGCATCACGTTTTCGGCGTCGCCGGTACCAGGGTTGGTGAGCGTGATGGTGTAGATTTTCGTTTCGCCGAACATGACGTCCTTGGGGCCGGAAAGCGTCATGGCCAGTTGCGGCTCCAGCACCTCGATGTGCGTTCCCGCCACCAGCGGCTCGCAGGTCCACGAAGCCACGAGTTCAAACGGCCGCGTTTCCCGCGCCACCGCGGTCAAGGTCACTTCCGCCTTGGCGCCGCGCGGAAGCTCGGCAATGGACCACAACAACATCGAGCCGCCCATGGGCGAGCGATGCAGTTCGGCGTTTCCGTGCGTGGTCTGGCCGGCGCTCAATTCGGCGGCTTGACGCGATTCAATATGGACCTGGACGCCCCGCGCCACGGCTTCACCCACGTTGGAGATCATCATGGTGTACGCCGCGGGTCGGCCGCGGACCACGGCTTTCGGCCCCACGGCTTCCAAACGCAACTGCGGGCCCGCGCCGACGAGGACCGATTCCTTGGCGACGCTTCCCGCACGGGTCGATGCCGCAGGCACGCGCGGCGTGGGCGTCGCCGGGACGGCCGGCGTCTTGACCGTGGCGGCTGGCGGCGTAAATGCCGGCGAGCTGCGGCGCGACGACGTGTTGTCATCCGATTCGACCAGACTCGGCGGCGCCAACGACATGTCTGTTTCGGTTTCTAGCGGTTCGGGCTGCGTAGAGGGGACTGGTTGCCCCAACGGCCGAGCGCCAGGAGGCGGCGCGCCCAAGGGCCGGGCGCCCGGCGGCGGCGCGAGGGTCTCGTTCGACTCGGCGGTGGATTCGGTAATCGGCGTGATGGGCGCCGCTGTCACCGGCGCGGCGGTCGTTGGGGCGGAAGTCGCCGGAGCATCCAGCGCCGCGGTCCGCGCCCGGGGCGCGTCGCTGGTCGCCGCGCCACGCTTCAGGACCGAGGGAATACCTGTTGTCGAGGCATTGGCGCCCGTCGGTTCGTTCGCCGGTTCGGTTGGCTCGGCCGACTCGGGGGTGGGCGTTAACAGGCCCGGCGCCGAATCTTCCGTTTGATAATCCTGGGCGACCGACTGCCGAGCTTGTTGCAATCGCTCAGCCAGGCCAGGCGTCCGTCCCGTGGTGCGACCCTGCGGCGAGGAGTCCGAGTTGGCAAGCGTGGGCCGCGAACGCAACATGGTTGTTCCCCCCGTCGCCGCGGCGCGCGAGGAACCACCGTCTTGGGCGCTGACCAAAGCCGCCGCAACGGCTCCGCTCGTCGCTAAACTCAGCAGGAGAACGAGTTTCCAGCGCATGTCGTGATCCTCGGGGGGAAATGGGTACAATACAGGCGCGTTTCCCTTATCGTCCGTGAGGGGCGTGAGGATTAAACCAACCGCAAAGATTTCTTCAAATTTGCCGTTTAAGCAGAAATTCGGGGCTTTCCATGAATCCACCTTCCCGCCGCGCGAAAATCGAAGCCATGCTGGCCGACGATCCCCAGGACACGTTCCTCCGTTACAGTTTGGCGCTGGAGTTAGCTAAAGAGGGGGAGAACGAGCAGAGCCTGGAAGGGCTGTTCGGCCTGACGCACCAGGCGCCTCCTTATGTGCCGGCGTTCTTCATGGCGGGGCAGCAACTTGCCAAACTTGGACGTATCGAGGAGGCCCGCGCCGTGTTGCGCGACGGCGTGGAGGAGGCGCGGCGCCAGGGGAACAGCCACGCCGCCGGAGAAATGGCCGAGTTTTTGACCAGTCTGGGCGACATGGCGTAGACGTTTATAACTTGCGCTATTGCTTGTTTTGGCCAAACTTTGAAATTCTGCCGTCTTCTGCCGCTCCGCGGTTGACCAACGAATTGGTAATGTCGCTTCAACTTGACGCGCTGCGCTGGCCGCAAGCGATGTCGCTTGCGGCCAGCGCGGCGTGCCTCCCCCCGAGAATCATCGGCAACGTGGCGCATCGATGCCGGTTTCGCGTATATGTTTAGAAGTGCCGGGATGAAGGACTGTCTGCGGTATCCGTCGTTTTTCCCTCACGCCGGTTGATTGACTTCATGACTTCGGCCGCCGCCACAAGTGAAAACCTGCTGTTCGGCATCCTCGCTTTGCAGAACGACTTTGTCACGCGCAACCAACTGGTGGCGGCCACGGGCGTCTGGATCGGCGACAAGTCCCGCTCGCTGCAAAGCATTCTGGTCGAGCAAGGCGCCTTGGCGGGCGATGAGCAACAACTGCTGTCGGCGCTGGTCCAAAAGCACCTGTCCAAGCACGACCACGACCCCGAAAAGAGCCTTCGGGCGCTAAGCTCGCTTGGCTCCAGCGTGAAGAACGAATTGACGCGGTTCAACGACTCGCTGGTCACGCAAAGCGTGGCCCAAGTGTCGCTTGACCGGCGGGACGAGCCAAGCGTCGATCCGTTCGCCACGCGCACCATCTCGCCGCGGGAACTGGCCAGCCACGGCGTGCGGTTCCGGGTGTTGCGCCCTCATGCGCGCGGCGGGTTGGGCAAAGTGTCGGTGGCCCTTGACGGCGAACTCAACCGCGAAGTGGCGTTCAAGGAACTGCTGGACGAGCACGCCGACAACCTCGCCAAGCGTTCGCGGTTCCTGACCGAAGCCGAGATTACCGGCGGCCTGGAGCATCCCGGCATTGTGCCGGTCTACGGCCTGGGGCACTACGCCGACGGCCGTCCGTTCTACGCCATGCGCTTCATTCAGGGCGATAGTCTGAAAGAGGCGATCGAATCCTACCACGCGCCGCGCTCGCAAAAGGCCGATCCGGGCGAACGGGCGATTCAGCTCCGCAAGCTGCTGTCGCGGTTCATCGACGTGTGCGAAGCCATCGAATACGCCCACAGTCGCGGCGTGCTGCACCGCGACCTCAAGCCGGGCAACATCATGCTCGGCAAGTACGGCGAGACGCTGGTGGTCGATTGGGGGCTGGCCAAGTCGCTCCAGCATGGCCAGCCAACGCCCGACAGCGACGAGCGCCCGTTGCAAGTCGCCGCCAAGCAAGGCTCGGCCGAGACGCGCATGGGCAACGTGGTGGGCACGCCAGCGTTTATGCCGCCCGAACAAGCCGGTGGCCGCTTGGACCTTCTCGGTCCAGCCTCGGACGTGTACAGCCTCGGGGCCACGCTCTACTGCCTGTTGACGGGCAAGGCGCCGTTTTTAGACAGCGACCTGGAAGAGACCCTGGCCAAGGTGCGCAAGGGCGAATTCCACCGCCCGCGGGAAATGGACCACGCCATTCCCGCAGCGCTGGAGTCCATTTGCCTGCGGGCGATGGCGGTGCGTCCGGAGGACCGTTACCCTTCGGCGCAGGCGCTGGCCGATGATGTTGAACATTGGCTGGCCGACGAGCCTGTGGCGGCGCATCGGGAGACGGCGCTGGAGCGTGGCGGACGCTGGATGCGGCGTCACCGCAGTTGGACGTTGGCCGGCGCCGCGGCGCTGGTGCTGGTGGCGATCGTCTCCACCGTCTCGGCGCTCTGGGTGAATGGCGCCTTGCGCCGCGAGGAAGAGGCGCACCGCAAGGAAACGGTCGCCAGGCAACAAGAAGTCCAGGCCCGGCAGCGCGAGGCGCACTTGCGCACCCTCGCGGAGCGAACGCGGGATTTCGACGTGCGGCTCTTGGAGATGCAGCAACAAGCCGACACGCTGGACGAAGCGGCCGTGCGCGCGCTGGACGCCCAATTGCAGCAGATGGCCGGCTTGCCCGTGGCCGAGGCGCCTTCTCAGGCCAGCTTGCGGCGGCGGCAGTTGCTGGACGCCTACGCGCGGGGGCTGAATCGCCTTCTGGAGAAGTCGCCCTTTACCGACGAGGACCGAGAGCAGTTCGATCGTCGCGTGCAATTGCTCGCCCGCGTGTTTCCCTCGGCCGCAAGTTCCTCGACCAGCGACCTCGTCGAGCAATTGAATACCCGCCGCGACGCACGGCTGGCGCAGTGGGACCCGCTGTTCGACCTGCGCGCGCCGTTCTCGCCCGAGGCGGTGCTGGCCACATTCCCGCGCGGCGTGGCGGTGGGCGAGAGCGGCGAACGCTTGGGGCGCACCGTGGACGGCGCCGCGGTCACGTGGCTCTCGACGGGAATTTCCTGCCCGCCGGGCAACATCGAACTGGCGGCCAAGTTCGATCTCTCGTGGCGCCAGGCGCCGGCTGTTGGCGTGGCGCTCAACTTTTCAGACGAGCATCGCTACGATTTTCTGGTGGCCGTGCCGGCGTACAACGATGCGATCCAAACCGCCGAAGAGTGGTCGCGTTTACCGACGCTGGGCCAGGCGCTGGACAAGGTCGATGACCGCCAGATGGTCATGCTGGTCGCTCGCGACGGCTTGACGCTGCGCCGCGCTCCGTTGCCTCCCTTGGAAGGGCCGCTGCGCGTGGTGGCGCGTCGCGAAGGAAGTCAATTGGCCTTGCTGGTGAACGATGCCTATCGCATCGACGTCTTTGATCCCTTCCCGCTCGGCTCCAATGCGCCTGGCGAGTTCGCCGTGCTCTGGCCGCGGGCGGCGCACCTGGAACGACTGGCCGCGCAGCGCCAACGTGCTCCGCAACAAGTCACCCCGCTCGAACGCGGCGACCAGTTCTACGCGCGGGGCGAAGTCTCCGACGCCCTGAACGCCTACCGCCAGGCGTCGGACAGCCCCGAAGTGCAATATAAAATTGGCTTGTGCCTCTACGCCTTGGGAGAGCAGGAAGCCTACGAACGCACCATGAGGCAAGTGGCCGACGATTCGCCCCAGGACGCGCGGCAATGGCGCCTGTTGGCGGCCGTGCGGCTGATGAAGGAATTCGCCGACCAGGAGGATATGACGCAATACCGCGGGCAACTTGAGCGCGTGATTAGTCAGTACGATCTCAAGGAGATTGCCCGGTTGCTGCCGGAAACGGACCGTCAGACGTTGTTCGAGGACATTCGACGCATCGGGCAGCGATCGCGCATTGCGCTGTCGCCCGCGGGAGATATCGAGCGGCTGCAACTGGCGGTCGAGCTGGATCAGGCCTTCAACGAGGACGTGCATCAGCGACGCACCACGCGTTGGCGCCTGGCCGACGCTTACCGCGTGGCGGCGGTGGTGCAAAAGGACCCATCGCTCTACGCCCCCGCCGAGCAAATCCTGCGCGACCTGCTGCAAGACCAACCCGGCGAATTGCCCGTGACCGCGCGCGAGCGAACGGCGCTGGTTTCGGACCTGGCGTGGACGTTGCTGGAGCATGGAAAACACGATGAGGCCCGGCAAGAGGTTGACCGCTGGCTGGTGGACGAGACGGGCGACGTGCGCCCGGAACACCTTCCGCTACTCATAGACCGGGCGCGGCTGGCGTACCGGGCCGGCGACACGGAGACGGCGCTGGACGCCGTGAACCAGTTTCTGGACCAGGTGGACGTGACGAAAATCTCGCATGCTGAATATGGCGCGGCGTGCTTGCTGCGGGGCATGATCTTCGAGGACCGCGGCGATGCCGAGGCGGCCCGCAAAGAGTACCTCCAAGTCCGTTACTCCAACTGGCATGCCGGTCCGCCCACCGCGGCCGACTACACCAACGCCCAAGGCGTCGAGATGATCCACCTGGCCGACTCCTACGAGTACGACGCGATTGCCGCTTCGTGGACGGGCGAATTGACCTCCGACGAGGCGTATCGGCGGATGCTTACGTTGTCTACCGGCGCCGGCATGGGCGCCAAGTTCGTGGAGCGCGTGGCAAAGGCCGCCATCGCCCCGGACCTGGTTCGCGGAGTTGCGCTGGACATGTTTCAAGGCGAGCGCGGCCGGCAGTTGGGCCGCGATCGCGTGCTGCGCGTCCGCACGCTGCGGAACGTGCATATCGACGGCGCGGCCCAAATGCTGTTCGTGGGCGTCATGCGCAGCGCTTTTCACGACGTGGACACCACCGCCGAGGAGCGCCAGTTCACCTATTCGCAATGCGTGGAGCTGGTCGCCGCGTTCGACCGGGAGCAGTTTGACAACGACGACATGATTACCATTCTGGAGTTCTGGCAGGGCAAGGGAAGTTTTCGCGACTGGGAAAAGCTCGCGGCCCGGCTCGACCCGGGCCTGGCGGCCTCGTTGGGTTACCTGTTCGGAAGAATGCACATGCTGAACGGCAAGCCGAAGTCGGCCGAGCCGCTGTTACGATACGGGCTAGAGAGTCCCGCCGCGCACTCGTTTGTCAAAGATTGGGCGCAGCGCGACTTGGACCGGATCCAAACCGCCAAGCCGCCCTCGGGATAAGCCAAGTGTCAGAAACGCGGCGCGCGGGGGCAGGTTACTCCTCGTTACGACGCTCCGCGTCGCAAAACTCGACCGAACAAGGCAATTTCGCCTTCAGTGCAGGTCACTCGCTGGAGCGCGTGACGTACCTTGAAAACCCACGGAGAGGCGGAGCCTTTCCGAACCTTGACTCCCGGCGGATGCGGGAAACGCGCTGGTTGATTTGTCATGCAAAGTTTACGTCTCGCGGCGATGGCGCTGTTAACTCTGGTCACGCTGGCGCCGGCCGCCGGCGCGGCGCCCGCCCGGCGCAGCGCGGAGCTTTTGCCCGCCACCACCAGGGCTTATTTGTCCATCGCCGATTCCGAAGCGCTGCAAGACCGCTGGAGCCGCACCCAACTGGCCGAACTGGCCGATGCTCCCGCCCTGCAAGCGTTCCGGGCTCAGGTGCAGCGGCAGATCGACCGGAAACAGGCCCAGATGGAGCAACTGTATGGCGTCAACCTGGACGAGTTGCTCGCGGTCAGCATCGGCGAGGCCGCCATGGCCGTGGTCGAAACTCCCGGCGATCAGGTGACGAGGGTCTTCCTGATCCAAGTGGGCGACGACCTCTCTGCCGTCCATGATCTACTAAGCAAGGTCGAGACTCGGCTCGTCCAGCGCCTCGCCCGCAAATCCCAACTCGCCCTGGCCGGCGTGCAGGTTGCGCATTACCAGGTCCCGCAATCCAACGCGAGCGATGAAGACGTGCTGTACTTCGTGCACGACGGCGTGCTGGGGCTGGGCGGCGACGTGGCGACCATTACGCAGTTGCTGGAGCAATGGAACGAGGCCACGGTTGGCAAGCTGGCGTCGCTGCCGGCGTTTGCCGACGTGATGCAGCGCGTCGGAGTCGAAGACCCGGCATGGAATCCGCCGGTCGTGTTCTTCGCGCACCCGCTGCGCCTGGATGAACTGCTCGATCCGACGGAAATTCAGGCCGATGGCAAACGGCGTCCGACTTTCGCCGCCAAGCATGGCTTTAACGCTATTCAAGGGATCGGCGGCGGCCTGAGCCTGGCGGAAAACGGTTTGGACGTGTTGTACCGCCTGGCGGTGTACGCGCCGCCGCCGCACGCGCAAGGCATGCAAATTCTCGACTTTCCGGCCAGCGACGATTTTACGCCCCCGGACTGGGCGCCCGAGTATTTAAACTCGCTCACCACGTTGTACTGGCGTGTGGAGAAGATCCTCGACCATATCGGGCCGCTGTTTGACGACGTGGCCGCGAACGACGACTTGGGCGCCTTTGACGATATTTACCAGGATGTGAAAAACGACCTGAATGTCGATCTGAAGGAATTGGCCGCTCGCCTGGGACCGCGCCTGGTGGTCACCAGCGACGCTTTGGAAAAAACCTCCAACACCAGCCAGCGGGACCTGGTGGCCATCCAAATCAAGCCCGGCCAGGAAACCCGCGTGGCCGAAGACATTGAGCGTCTCTTGCGCGACGACCCCACGGTTAAACGCCTGACGTTTCCCATCTCGCGCCGCGACGGCGCGCGGACTGTGGTCGAGCGGCACACGCTCTGGCGCGTGGGCGAGGCGGGCGGCCTGGGTCGGCGCGAGGATCGAAAAGGCTTTACCGCCGCGGGCATCCTTGTGACGCGCGGCTACCTGTTGATCGCCACCAACTACGAGATGCTGCGCCGGCTGTTTGCTCCGGCCGTGCAGTTGGAAGGCGCCAAGTTTGCCGGCTCCAAGGATTTTCAGGACGCCATGCAACGTCTGACCGCGTTAAGCGGCGAAAGCGCTTGCGCCCGCATCTTCGCCCATGCGGACCGGGATTTTTTCACGACTTATGAACTTTTGCGACAAGGCCAATTGGAAGAGGCCGAAACCATGTATGGCCGCGCCATTACCAAGCTGCTGGAGCAATTGGACGAAGGGCAGACGTTGGACTTCGACACGCTGCCGCCTTTTGGCGAGATCGTTCATTACTTCGGCAAGTCGGCCACGGCGGTCAAACCACAACCCACCGGCTGGCTCGTGGTGGGGTTTGTCAAACCCTAACCACCGCGGCCCACACAAGGGCGCCTTGGATGTAGGTCACTCGCTCCAGCGCGTGACCTACATAAAAAACGCACAAGATTAGCAAAACGGATTCCAGTGGGCCGCGCCCACTCCATGCAGGATGCAGGGCCATGAGGGCGATTCTGATCGGGGCAATCCTGGCGGTGACCCTCGCACACGCCGCCGCGGCGGGCGAGCTGGCCAACCTGGCGCGACAAGCCAAAACCGCGTACCGCCCCGCCACGGCCGACGACGTGCTGGTGGCCAAGGCGGCGCTGGTGTCGGCTCGCAACGAACTCGACCGCTTCCTGGCGCGCGACGCCAAACGGGCCGCCGCTTGGCGCGTCTACCTGCAACTACCCTTACTGGACGAAGAGCTGGCTCGCGGCGTCGAAGCTGACGCTACCGTCCTGGACCGAGAAGTGCTAACGCGAGTCCGCGCCAACCGCGAAGGGCTGGAGTTGCCGCCCTTCCGTGGCTATCGCGCCGCGCTCGATGAGTTTCTGCGCACGCTGCGGGCTTTCCGCGAGCCGCCCACGCCCGAAGAATACGAGTCGCGTCTCGACGCGCTTGCGGCGCTTTTGGAATCTTACGAGACCCGCCCGACCGCCGCGGCCCATGCCGAGATTTCGCAACACCTGGCTTGGCTGCACGCCAGGCGGCAAGCTTCCCTCTTGTTGGCCGCGGCCCGCCGCCGGCTTGCGTCGCCCAACGCGGTGTTTTCGGTTTCGGCCCATCTGATTTCCACGTGGTCGGTCGAAGAGGTGGACCGCAACACGCAAATCTACGACGCCGAGGAAGACCAGGTCAGCATGGGCGTCGGCCGGTTGCGCGGACGCGCCGCGGCCTACCCGGTTCCTGGCGAAGGGGGCGTCGGCCGATTGGAAATGCGGTTTTCGGGAACGCTGCAAACCCGCGTCACCACGATGCAAGACCCGGTGCGCATTCAATCGCGCGGCGTGGCGCCGGTCATCGCCCGCAAGCCGGTCACCGTGACCGAGCTGGGCTTGTTTGGTCATCCCACCTGTTCGCGCGTGTGCTACAACAGCCAAATCGACTGCATCGCCACGAAGCTCAAACTCTCGGTGGCGGATTCGCTAGTGCGGAAGCTGGCGGGCGTCTACATCGACCGCAACGAGGATGAAATTGAAACCGACGCCTCGCGCGACGCGGCACAACGCTTCAACCAGGAGTTTGACGAAGACGTTCAAGAAGAACTGGACGAAGCCAACCGCGACCTCGTTCACAAATTCCGCCAGCCCCTGTTGCGGCAAGACCTGTACCCGCAGCAGTTCCAGTTCCGCACCACGCACGAGATGTTAGAGGCGGTCCTGCGGTACGACCGTTCTGGCGGCCCCGCGGCGCCCGGCGCCCCGCCGCCGCTGGCCGCCGGTTGGGACTTGGGCGTGCGGTTGCACGAATCCTACGTCAACAACGCGGCGCATACGATGCTGGCGGGCCGGCTGGTTTCGATCGAAGAAATGGAGTCGCTGATTGAAGATTCCCTCGGCAACCTGGGACTGGAAAACGACGCGTCCAAGCCGACCGACGCCCCGGAAGCAACCGCCGAAGAAGAAGAGATTCCGCCCGGCGACGTGGGCATCGAGTTCGATGACGCGGCGCCCCTGCAAGTGCAGTTCGCCGACGATGTGGCCACCATCACCGTCCGCGGCAAGCGATACGTTTACGAGGACCGCGCATACCCGCCCATGAACATCGTGATCCGCTATCGGCTGGAGAACGACGGCGGCTCGCTCCGCGCTACCCTGGTGGGCGAACCCGAGTACACGCCTCCGCCGGGCGTCGGCGGGTTGCGCGTGATTACGCTGCGGCGAATTCTGCGCAGCCACATCAACCCGCGTCTGGAACAAGAAATGGTCCAGGGCGAAGTCCATCTGCCTGACAGCGACGGCGAAGACGAGATCGGCGCCTTGGACTTCCACCAGGTCGCGGCCGACAACGGCTGGCTAACCGTGTCCCTCCGCCGCCGCAACCGCACCGCCAACGACGCCCACGTCCGTTAGCGTCCGCGACGCGGCTTGCGGCTTCGCGCCGTCCCGGTAAAACCTCTACGTCACCCCATGTGAGCTGTCGCGAGAGTCCGTGGGCGCGGGGCCGTGCCACACGTTGTCGGCTTTCGTTTCGATGGCGCGTTTCACCGCCTCGTCGCCGGCGCCGGCGGGCACTTCTTTCAGCAGTTGCTCGAACTGCTCGGGCAATAGTCGCCACTCGGCGTCTTGAAGCTTGACCGACACCAACTCGCCCGCCTGCGGTTCAAAATTGGCGTCCAGCGACACTTGTACCCGCGATGCGCCGATGCGTTGCAATTGGTCGCGAATATGTTGCAAGACTGCTTCGTGAGCCATGATGGTTTCTCCACAAAGGGAGCGCGCTGGCTTCCGGCGGCTGTTAGCCGCCGGCTAGGGCGCGCGTTCGCGCGAGTCGATGTTGGCCAGGCCGCCAGCGTTAGTCTTTCAGCGTGAACCCAATCTTGATGGTCACCTGCCACATGGCGGTCTTGCCGTCTTCGATCGCGCCGCGGGTTTCAATTACCTCGAACCAGCGCATCTGCTGAACCGTCTTGGACGCGCGGGTCAGGGCGTTTTGCACCGCCTCTTCGATGCTGTTCTTGGAGCTGCCGGTAATCTCGATCTTCTTGTAAACGTGCTCTTCCATTGATGATCCTCCATCGAGAAATGCCCCCGCGTATTGTCGCCCATTGGCAACCAACATTCAATCCAAGCAAGGGCAGTGGTGCAGTTTGCCAATTCTTATCCTAACCCGAAGCGTAAGCCGAGGACGGAAGTGCTGTCTTCGCTTACGCTTCGGGTTTGGATGGGCGAGGCGGCAATCTCCAAAATCGCCAAACTGTACCACGACCTAAGCCGGCCTCAGCTTGAGTGAGTGGTCTGCAAGTTGTATACCAAAAGGTTTATGCTTCGTTGTGATGGAGCCCTGTCTTCGTCCAAGGCGGTTCAGCCTTCCTTCTCACCGCGTGCCTTTTGAATGCGACGAAGTTAACCACTTCGGCCACAAGGAGCTTGCCATGCTACGATGCTTCTGGAGTCTGGCGACGGTAACCCTGCTTGCCGCGTGCGGCGCCGGCGCCGCGGCGCACGAGGGCGGCCACGACCACCACGCCGAGCACATCGAGTTCAGCATTCGTTCGGTGCGCAGCGGCGCCTGGTCCAATCCGGCCACCTGGCAACCCGCGCGAGTTCCCCGAGCCGGCGACCGCGTGCTGGTGGCGCGCGGCGCGGCGGTCACCTATGACGTAAAGAGCGATGCGGTCATTCGCCTGGTGCAAGTCGTCGGCCGGCTCGACTTCGCCCGCGACCGAGATACCGAGTTGAACGTCGGCGTGCTCAAGGTCCAGAACAGCGATACTTGCTCCGAAAGCGGCTTCGCTTGCGACTTCAACGGCGTGAACCTGGCGGGCGAGCCGCTGGCCCCGCGCGAAGGCGAATTACCGGCGCTGACCATCGGCACGCCCCAGTCGCCCATCCCCGCCGAACATACCGCTCGCATTCGCTTGCACTACCTGGAAGGCATGGATAAAGAGGATGCGCCCGCGCTGGTGTGCTGCTCGGCCCGCATGGAATTGCACGGCGCCCCCATGAACCGCACCTGGGTCAAGCTGGGCGCCAGCGTCAAGCCGGGCGATGCGTCGGTCACGCTGGCCGAACCGGTTACCGGGTGGCGCGTGGGCGACGAAGTGATCGTCACCGGCTCGGAGCATGGCTACCGCGGCAGCACCTTCCGCAATGACCCTGACGCCGTCTCGACCGAGGAGCGCCGCATCACCCGCATCGAAGGGCAAACGCTACACCTGGACCGGCCGCTGGAGCACAAGCACTTTGGCGAAGGCGAATTCCGCAGTGAAGTGGCCAACCTTTCGCGCAACGTGGTGATCGAAAGCGCCGACCCCGACGGCGTGCGCGGCCACACGCTCTATCACGCCTTTAGCCAGGGAAGCGTCAGTTACACGCGGTTCGCGCATCTGGGCAAAGAAGGCGTGCTGGGCCGGTACGCGCTGCACTTCCATTTGCTCAGCGACACCATGCGCGGCGGGAGCGTGATCGGCGCCGCGATTGTCGATTCGCACAACCGCTGGATCACCATTCACGGCACGGAATACCTGGTCGTGCGCGATTGCGTGGGTTATCAAAGCGTCGGCCACGGCTTCTTCCTGGAAGATGGGACCGAGGTTTACAACCTGCTGGACCGCAACTTGGGCGTGCAGGCGTACCGCGGCAAGCGGCTGGCAAACCAGATGTTGCCGTTCGATCCCAACGACGGCGCGGCGTTCTGGTGGGCCAACGGCCGGAACAGCCTGACCCGCAACGTCTCGTGCGAGAACGACGAGTACGGCTTCCGCTACGACATGCAAAAGACCCGCGCGTTCGATTGCACGCTGGCCATCTCCAAGCCCGAGGGCGGCCACGAGAAGATCGACGTGCGGACCATTCCCATCTGGAATTTCCGCCAGAACGAAGCCCACACCGAGGGTGTTTACGGCGCCGTGATCGCCGCCAACGGCAACAGCCAGCCCGATACCCCGATCCATGACCAGAAGATGCTGGAGCACATTCGCCGCATTGATTGGACCGGCCCCGACGTGCGCCATCCTCACGTGCTGCGCGACTTGAAAATCTGGGAGGTCCATTACGGCTTGCGTCCTCACAGCCCGGCCATGTGGATGGAGAACGTGCGAATCGAGGGCGCCGCGTATGGCGTTTATCGCCCGGCCTTTGAGAACCACGTCTACCGCAACATTCATCTCTCGCGGATCGGGGCCGAGCCGTTCAACCGCGGCATGGACGACGCCAGCGCGCAAACGGGGAGGATCACCGTCGATGGCCTGATTTTCGAGAACTTCAACGCCTACGGCATGACGCTGGTGCAAATCAGCGACAACAACCTGAGCGGCGACGCCGAAACGCACCTCCGCAACGTCGAGCTGCGCAACGTCCACGAGCGCCGCGCCTTGGTCGACCGCGGCGGCGGAGCCTTGGCCGACCCCGTGACCGAAAAAGGCGTGCCCATCTACCTGCATGACTACTTCGGCCCGGGCCAGCACGCCAAGGTGGTCAGCGACCGCGCGCCCGACCTGGCCCGCGATAATGAGAAGTACACGAAGGTAGCGCGGCTGACCGGCGAAAAATCGCTGGCGGCGGAAGTCACGAACGTCGAGTTCCCGCAACTGCTGGACCCGGTGGACGACCAACCGCCCGCGACCGTGATCCTCTCGATCCGCCGCCGCGCGGGCCAGGTGACGGTCACGGGCGTCTCGCACGACAACGGCGAGATCAGCCAAGTGATGGTCAACGGCAAGGAGGCGAGCATCGTTTCGCAAGCCGCTGGCGTGGCCGATTGGGAAATCACCCTTGCCCCCGACAAGCAATTGACCGCCCACGCCATCGACGACGCCGGCAACGTGGAGCAACGCCCGCACAAGGTATCGCTGGCGGCGAAGCAATAGCGGAAGGGGGAATTGCGAATTGCAAATTAGGAATTGCAGAATGAAAAATGAAGAAGGATAACAAGTCCGCGCCGTGACCCAGCGCAACTTCCATCAATTTGCCATTTGCAATTCCCAGTTTGCATTTTCCCCTTCCCCATGAGTCTCCCCGTGTCCAGCATCGTCGCCTTCCGCGCACGGTGGCTCTTTCCCGTCGCCACCCCGCCCATTGCCGGGGGCGTGGTGACCGTGCGGGATGGGCGGATCATGGGAGTAGGCACAAGCGCCGTTGACGGCGCGGTAACCGACCTGGGCGACGTGGCGATCGTGCCGGGATTGGTCAACGCGCACACACACTTGGAGTTCAGCGCGCTGGAGCAACCGCTTGGCGCGCCGGGAAGGGAGTTCCCTCGGTGGATTCGCGAAGTCATCGCCTGGCGCCGCCGGCGCGACGAAGTGGAAGCGACGGGAAAGGCGCTGCGTCACTCGGCGACCGAACAGGGACTGCGCGAAAGCCTCGCCAGCGGCGTGACTACGCTGGGAGAAATCGCCGCGCCGGGCTGGCCCGCGGCGCCGTTCCAGGGTGGTTCGCCGGATTGCACGGTGTTCCAAGAGTTGCTCGGCCTGGAGCCGGAACGCCATGCGCCGCTCATGGACCTTGCGGCGCAACATTTGAAAGTGGGGCAAGAGTCAATGGCGTGGCGGCCGGCGCTTAGCCCCCATGCTCCGTACACGGCGCCGCTGGAGTTGGTCGAAGCGGCGGCCAGGTTATCGCATCGCCAGCACGCGCCGCTGGCGATGCACCTGGCCGAGTCGCGGGAAGAACTAGAATTGCTCCGCGCGGGTCGCGGCCCGTTCCATGATTTTCTGGCGGAGTTCTCGCCCCAGGCGCCAAGTCGCATTCCGCGCGGTTTGCGGCCGCTGGACTACCTGGCGCGTCTGGCCGCCGCCCACCGCGCGCTGGTCGTTCACGGCAATTACTTGGACGAGGAAGAAACCGCCTTCCTTGCCGACCGCGCGGGAACCATGTCGGTGGTCTACTGTCCCCGCACGCACCACTACTTTCGCCACGCCCGTTATCCGCTGATGGAGATGCTGGCCCGCGGCGTGCGAGTGGCGCTCGGCACCGACTCTCGCGCCTCGAACCCCGACTTGAACTTGTGGGAGGAACTGCGCTTCACCGCCCATCGTTACTCCGGGCTATCTCCTGCGTCGGTGCTGCAACTGGGCACGCAAGCCGGCGCCGAAGCGCTGGGGCTGGGCGCCGAATGCGGAACGCTCGCTGTCGGCCAGCGCGCCGATCTGGCGATCGTGCATCTACCGCAACGCCAATCCGCCGATCCGCACGAATTGCTGTTCGACGATTCAACCCACGTCATCGCGACGCGCCACGCCGGCAAGCCGGTAGAATAACCGCCAAGAGCGCGCCCCGGGGGATGGCCCATCAATGTAGGTCACTCGCGGAGCCAGGGACCTACCTTGTGAACGGCGCGCTTAGTGATGGTTGACGCCAGCAGTCCTTTCCTATTCGCCCATGTGTGCCGCTTGGTTGCAATCTCGCGTGGTGCGCCGTCTTGGCGCTTGGAGCGCGCTTCTGGCGGCGGTTTTGCTCGGCGTTCGGTTGCTCGTGGTGCAGGGGTTCGTGCGGCCGGTGCGCGTGGTGAGTGGATCGATGGCGCCGGCGCTTCTGGGCCCGCATTTTCAGATTGCTTGCCGCGATTGCGGCTATCCCGTGCTGATCGACGCCGCGCAAGCCGACAAAGACGAGCCGGTCGTTTGCTCCAACTGCGGATACGCCAAGAACGATCTTTCGCAAGCGGCGCTACACACGGGCGAGCGGGTGCTGATCGACCGGGGCGCCTTTGGGCTGCGTCGGCCGCGGCGGTTCCAGACCGTGGCGTTTATCGAGCCGCACGAACCGCGGCGGTTGGTCGTCAAGCGGATCGTCGGGCTTCCCGGCGAGAGGGTGGAGATTCGCGGCGGCGACTTGTTCGTCAACGACCGCTTGGCGCGCAAGTCGTGGGAGGAATTGCGGGAGATGGCGGTTGTGGTGCATGACGATCGCTTTCGTCCCGGCAACGCAGGCCTGCCTTCCCGGTGGCGGAGCGAATCGGGCCGCTGGACTGAATCGGCCGCCGGGTATCATTACTCTGGCGATCTCCAGCCGTTCACGACCGCGCCGACCCGGTCGCAGTTCACCTGGTTGACCTATCATCACTGGCGTTGCTCGCCGCTGCCGGGGCTGCGGACCAAGGAGTCTCCGGTGCTAGACGACTACGGCTACAATCTCGGGCCGTCGCGCACGCTCAACCCGGTGACCGACGTGCTGCTGCAATGCCATGTTCAAACCGAGGGCGAAGGCTGCCTGGCGGTGTCGCTCCACGATGGCCGGCAAACGTGGGAGGTCCGCGTGTGGCCGCAGCGGGGCAGGGCGGTGGTGGTGCGCGCGGGAGAAGAAGTGGCCGCCGGCGCCTTTGCCCGGCAAGACCAAGGCGAATCCTTTCTCTTGGAGGTCGCGCTTTGCGACCGGCAAGTTCTGGCGGCAATCAATGAGCGGCCGCTGGTTCGTCACGCCTATGAAGTTGCGCCAGCGCCGCGGCGGCCCACTTCCACGCCCATCGCCTTGGGAGCCTTGGGGCTGGCGGTTGAAGTCCGCGAGATACTCGTCGCTCGCGACGTGTTCCACCTGCCGCCGCCCGGTCGCGGGAAGTGGAGTCTCGATCAACCTCTGGACGACGCCCACTACGTGGTGCTGGGCGACAACGCCCCGATCGCGCAAGACAGCCGCGTCTGGGCCACGCCGGCGCTGCCGCGCAATGCGCTTCTTGGGCCAGTTTTCCGCTGGCCTGGAGTGCAACCCATGCGCGGCGGATCGGTGCTGGTGGGTGGGAAATTGCAAATTGAACAATGAAGAAGAGACGCCGTGCGGTAGCGGGGGGCGACTAATCTCAGTTTGCAATTTTCCTTTTCCCCTCGTGAAGTTGCGCAGTCCTCCTGCACAACTGTTGTTGACCCGTCACAAGTCTTTTCTTAGCATAAACTTCGCGCAATTGCTCCACTTTGCGCCTTCCGCCCAGACGGAGCGCTGCGCCTGTTTTGGGCGCGTTCCTACTGCCATTCTCGCCTGGAAAGGATCTCCCCGCATGTCCTTGCCCTACCGGCTGGTGTTCCTGCTTTGCGTCGCGGCGTTGCCGTGCTTGACCTTGACCGGTTGTTGGGGAACTTCCTCGACAGTTACCGAAGCCCCGGATTCCTCCGAGACGCCCCCGACCGAGGACGGCTCCGCGCAAGGTTCGGGCGAGACGGCCGACGCCGAGCCGGAAGTTCTGCTGGAGCCGTATGATCCGCCGTCGTTGGAGGAGTTGAACGCCAAGGCCGAATGGGAAGATCGCCCCGTACTGGACGCGATGGAGCTACTGCGCGAGAAGCAGGCCGAGGAAACCCCGCTAGTGAGCGTGGACGAGGCGCTCCAGTTGCGCAACACCAGCCCCGAGAACAACGAAAAAATCCTCAGCGCCCTGGGCCGCCTCCCCGAGAGCGACGACCAGGTGAACTACGAAGCCACTCTGGTCCGGCATCTTTCGGGCGACGTGAAAAGCACCAACCCCTTGATGTACAGCTCCACCGGCGAGTTTGATTACCACGGCGCGACCAGCATCTCGCTGCTCACCTTCGACTGGCGGATGCAGGCCTTTGGAAACCCCGACGCCATTGTCTCTTGGCAGACCAGCAAGGACCGCATGTACGACAAAGTGGTCCTTCGCCAAGACCTGACCTGGTCCGACGGCAAGCCGCTCACCGCGCACGATGTGGTGTTCTCTTTCAAGACTATCATGAACCCCAAGGTGCCCGTGCCCGCGGTGCGCAGCGGCACCGACGAGCTGCGGTGGGTCGAGGCCTACGACGACTACACCATCGTGTTCTTCCACAAAGAGGCGTTGGCGGTCAATTCGTGGAACATTCTCTTCCCGGTCATTCCCCAGCACATCTATGAGAAGTCGATCGAAGAAGACCCCACGATGCAGAACTCGACGTACCACGTGAAGTACGAAGAAAACCCCGTGGTCAGCGGGCCGTACAAGGTGGTCAGCCGCGAGCGCGGCCAGTCGATCGTGGTCGAGCGGCGCGACGAGTACTACACCGTCAACGGCGAGCAGGTTCGCCGCAAGCCGTATTTCAAGCGGATTCGCTTCGTGGTGATCGAAGACCCCAACACGTCGCTGCTGGCGCTCAAGAAGGGAGACATCCACGAGTCGCAAATCACCGCCGACCAGTGGACCCAACAAACCAACGACAACGACTTCTACGCCCGCAACACCAAGGTCACGGGAACCGAGTGGACCACGTTCCACATCGGGTACAACGTCAAGTCGCCGTTCTTTACCGACGTGCGCGTGCGGCGGGCGATGGGCTACGCCTTCGACCATGAGGAGATGCTCGAAAAGATCTTCTACGGGATGTACGAGCCGGCGTCGGGCGTGTTCCATCCCACGTCGTGGATGGCGCCCAAGAACCCGCCCGCGCCGCTCCAGCAGGACCTGGACAAGGCCGAAGAACTGCTCGACGAAGCCGGCTGGGAAGACAGCGACGGCGACGGCGTGCGCGACAAAGAGATCAACGGGAAAAGCGTTCGCTTTGAGTTCTCGATCATCTATCCGCAAGGCTCCACCAACGCCGAGAAAGTCTGCAACCTGTTCCGCGAGAACCTGGACCAGATTGGCATCTTGTGCAACCCGCGTCCCTTGGAATGGACCGTGCTGCAAGAGATGACGCAAACCCACAAGTTCCACGCTTACATGGGCGGTTGGGGCACGGGCACCGACCCCTACACCCTGGAGAACATCTTCAAGACCGGCGCCGAGCGGAACTTCGGCGAGTACTCCAACAAGAAGGTCGATCAGCTCTTTGGGCAAGGCATGAAGGAGTTCGACCAGGAGAAACGGGCCGAGATCTACCGCCAGATTTACCAGGAGTTGTACCAGGACCAGCCGTACACCTGGCTGTTCCACCGCAGCTCGTTCTACGGGTTCAACAAGGGTTTGCGGGGCTACATGTTCAGCCCCCGCGGCCCCTACCACTACAGCCCCGGCTTCGACAGCATCTGGATGGCGCAGCAATAACGATTGGCGCCGATCCCACGATGCTCTGGAACGTAACGACGCCCCCTAGCCGGCGCCGAACAGGCGCCGGAGTGCTAGTGCGTCGCAGGCTCGCTATTTTTCACACCGCATGACCAGCTACATCATCCGACGTTTTCTGATAGGCGCATTAACGCTGGTGCTGATTACGTTCTTTGTCTACGGCCTTATCCGCTCGATGCCCGGCACGCCGCTCACCACCGCGCTGGCGGAGCTGGACCCGAGCAAGAGCGTGAGCCAAGTAGAGTTTGAGCGGATGAAGCGCATCTACGGCCTGGACAAGCCGTGGTACCAGGCGTACTTCATCTGGATCGGCAACCTGGCCAAGGGGGACCTGGGCCGCTCGATCGCCCGCAAGCAGCCCGTGATGCGGCTGATCGGCGAGCGCGTCGGCGCCACGTTGTTGCTGACTATTCCTTCGCTCATCATCGCGTACACGCTGTCGATTCCCTTGGGACTGTGGGCCACGGCCAAGAGCGGCACGTTCCAGGAACGCACGGTGAGCACCTTGCTTTACATGCTTTACGCGCTGCCGGTGTTCGTGGCGGCGCTGTACCTGCAACTGGTGCTGGCGGTGCGGCTGGAATGGTTGCCTTTGATGGGGCTAAACAGTCCTGACTACGAGCGCATGTCGGTGTTTGGCAAAGCGTGGGACATTTTCAAGCATGCCCTGATGCCGATGATCTGCTTTACCTACGGCAGCCTGGCCTACGAGACGCGGTTCATCAAGTCGAACATGGAAGAGGTGATCCGCCAGGACTACATTCGCACCGCGCGGGCCAAGGGCGTGGGGCCGGTCCGGGTGATCGTGCACCACGCCTTCCGCAATACGTTGATTCCCATGGTCACGCTGATCGGCCTGACCTTGCCGGCGCTGTTGAGCGGGGCGGTGATCCTGGAGCGGATCTTCTCTTGGCCAGGCATGGGCAGCCTGTTCTTTGAGTCGCTTCGCGAGCGAGACTATCCGACGATCATGGGCCTGACGCTGATGTTCTCGGTCCTCACGCTGCTAGGCCAACTATTGGCCGACTTGTTGTACGCCTTTGTCGATCCCCGAGTAACGTATTCCTAAAGTGTGGTGCACTCGCTCCGCGAGTGCGTCCTCTTTCCGTGGCGGCGTCCTCCGGACGCCGTGAAGAAAACGCACTCGCGGAGCGAGTGCACCACATTGGCTTTAGCTCCACCGCATGTCCACTGTCCCTGTTGAACAACCGACCGCCACGGCGGTGCTGGAAACGCCTTCGCGCGGGTTCTGGGCCGAGGCCTGGAAACGCTTCCGCCAACGCAAGCTGGCCATGCTGGCCTTGCTCTACGTGTGCGGCATGGCGGTGGTGGCGGTCTTTGCGCCCGCCATCGCCGGCACGAAGCCGATCGTCACGCGGTACAAGGGGAAGCTCTACTTTCCCGCCATGGCGTACTACAACCGCAGTTGGGAGAACGCCATCTTCCGCACGCAAGACAAGTTTCGCGGCCGGTACCCCAAGAACCTTCAGGAAAAAGACCCGGATAGCTGGGCGATCTGGCCGCTGGTGTACCAAGACCCCGAACGCCGGCTGTACCGGGGCGAGAAGGAAGGCGTGCCGCCCAACCCGACCGGCGCCAAGGGCAAGCCGTACCTGTATTACTTGTGGCTCAAGGCGCGGGACCGCTTGTTCCACTCCAACCGTGTCGAGGAGGAGTTTGGCGAGTTGACCGAAGACGGGCCGATGCCGTTCAACCTCTTTGGCACGACCGACCGCGGCGTCGATGTGTTCGCCCAAATGGTCCACGGCACGCAAACGGCAATGCTGGTGGGGTTTGTCTCGATGGGGCTGGCCGCCACCATTGGCATTACGCTGGGCGCGGCGGCGGGCTACTTTGGGGGGTGGCTCGACATCTTCCTGAGCCGCTTGATCGAAGTGGTGATGTGCATTCCCTCGCTGGTGTTGATCCTGGCCCTGTTGGCGATTGTCGAGCGGCCTTCGATCTGGCACATCATGGCGGTGATCGGCGTGACCGGCTGGACCGGCATCGCCCGCCTCACCCGCGGCGAGTTCCTCAAGCTTAAGCAAATGGAGTACGTGGCCGCGGCCAAGGCCCTGGGGGCGGGGAACGCGCGGCTGATGTTCCGCCACATCCTTCGCAATGCGCTGGCGCCGATTTTGGTGCCCATTGCGTTTGGCATCGCCTCGGCCATTTTGGTGGAAAGCGCCCTCAGCTTCCTCGGCTTCGGCGATCCTTCGTCGCCCAGTTGGGGCAAACTGCTGGACGACGGCCGCAACGCCATCCAGCAAATGTGGTGGCTGATTTTCTTTCCCGGCCTGGCGATTTTTTTCACGGTGCTGGCCTACAACCTGATCGGCGAAGGATTGCAGGAAGCCACTGACCCGAGATTGCGCCAAGCGGGACACTGATGGGGTTGTGGCTTGTGGAATGAGTAAATGGCAACGTCTAACTTCTCGCCTCTAACCTCCGTCGCCCTGGTCCATGCCTGACGCGCTTCTTGATATCGATGACCTTCGCACGTACTTCTATACCGAAGAGGGCGTGGTCCGCGCGGTGGATGACGTGTCGTTGGAGATCTACCCCGGCCGTACGCTGGGCGTGGTGGGCGAAAGCGGTTCGGGCAAGTCGGTCACGGCGCTTTCGGTGATGCGGCTGCTCACGGGCACGGCGAAGATTGAGTCGGGCAGCATTGTCTTCCTGGGGCGCGACCTGGTGCGACTGCCTGAGCCGGACATGCGCGACATTCGCGGCAAAGAGATCGGCATGATCTTTCAAGAGCCGATGACCTCGCTCAACCCGGTGTTCACCGTCGGCGCCCAAGTCGGCGAGGCGATTCGTCTGCACCAGAAGGCCAGCCGGGCCGAGGCCCGCCGCCGCACGCTGGAGTTGTTCCACGAAGTGGGCATCGACAACCCCGAGCAACGGATCGACTCTTACCCGCACCAGATGTCGGGTGGACAGAAGCAGCGGGTGATGATCGCCATGGCGCTCTCGTGCAACCCGCGGCTGTTGATCGCCGATGAGCCGACGACCGCGCTGGACGTGACGATCCAGGCCCAGATTCTTGACATCCTTCGCCGCCTGCGCGACCGCCGCGGGATGGCGGTCCTGTTCATCACGCACGACCTGGGGGTGATCGCCGAAATCGCCGACGACGTGGCGGTGATGCTCAACGGCAATCTGGTCGAATACGGCCCCGTGCTGGACGTGTTCTCGGCGCCGCAACATCCCTACACCAAGGGCCTGTTGAACTGCCGGCCGCGGCTGGAGACGCCGTTCAAGCGTCTCCCCACGGTCAGCGACTACATGGAGACTCAGAAGAAAGACGGGGAGCGGATCATCGTCGAAAAGACGATGACCCCCGAGCGACTTGAGCAGCTCAAGACCGATGGCCGCGGCCGGCTGCTGCACCCCAAGTCGGAATTGAAGGCGATGGGGCATCCCTTTGAGGCCGCGCAGCACGCCGCCGACACGACCACGGTGGAAGAAGGCAAAGCGCCGCTGCTGGAAGTGCGCCATCTCAAGGTCCATTTCCCGATTCGCCGGGGCGTGTTCCAGCGCGTGGTCGGACACGTGAAGGCGGTGGACGACGTGACCTTCCGCGTCTATCCCGGCCAGACGCTCGGCCTGGTGGGCGAGTCGGGTTGCGGCAAGACGACCACCGGCCGGGCCATTGTCCGGTTGGTCGAGCCGACCGCCGGGCAAGTGATCTTCGACGGGACCGACGTGGCCGCCCTACGCGGCGGATCGCTCCAGCGGATGCGGCGGCGGATCCAGATTATCTTTCAAGACCCTTACGGCTCGCTCAACCCGCGGATGACGGTCGAAGCGGCCTTGATCGAGCCAATGGTGATTCACGGCCTGGGCCGCTCGTACACTGACCGCCGGGACCGCGCCGCGGCGCTCCTGGAGGAAGTCGGCCTGCGCACCGCCCACCTGCGGCGGTATCCGCACGAGTTCTCCGGCGGACAGCGGCAGCGCTTGTGTATCGCCCGCACGCTGACGGTCGAACCGGACTTTGTGATCTGCGACGAGTCGGTCTCTGCCCTGGATGTGTCGGTCCAGGCCCAGGTGCTGAACCTGCTGAAAGACCTCCAGCGGACGCGCTCGCTGACGTATATCTTCATCAGCCACGACCTGAGCGTGGTCAAGTTCATGGCCGACATGATGGCCGTGATGAACGCTGGCAAGATCGTCGAGTTCGGCCCCTCGGAAGCGATCTACGCCGATCCGCAAGAAGCGTACACCCGCCGCCTGATCGACGCCACGCCCAAGGACGACCTCGACCACATCCGCCGCCGCCAACGCGAGCGCGAAGCCAGCGCGCAAGCGGAAGAACAATAGCCACGGAGCGAACACGGAAAAAACACGGAGAAAGGCTGAGGAAAGGGCAGGGGGCATTCGTTTCTTGGTCCGTGATTGATCCGAGGCAATTCTCGTCTTCGTTTCTTCCGCTCGATATTCACCGCTTGTGACGCAAAGCAGAGCCGGCGAGGAAATCGACCTGTCGTGGCGCACGGCGCCGCTTCATCGGGGGCGGGGGTCTTTTTCGGCCCAACCACTGCCCACTTCGCCAATCTCTTGCCCGAAAAAGAGTCCCGACTCCACCGCGCCGCGGCGGTCTTGGTCGTTGGTTTACCCCGGACCACTACGATGGGCGCATGGAAAAATCCGGCGAGCAAGGCAATAAGCGCAATCATGGCGTGAACTTCCGGCATCGAGAAAAGAAACGCCCCCAAGGCGTGATCGTTCGGCCTCAAGCGAAACGCTGGGCCAGCCAACGGAGGGGGACGTGCGAGGAAAGGTCGTCCGCAAAAATCCACAGTTCATTATACAGGACGCATGTCAAAAATCAATAGTGTGGATTACAAAAATATTATCTTGAAAGAAAAAGTTAGTATCTTGGTGAAAATCATCGCGGTGAACTCCCCAAAACCGCCTGCCGGTGCGGATCGAACCGGGGGGTCGCGCTGACTCTCCACGGGCGCCGGCGCGTCGCGCCGCGGCAACGGGGGCGTTGACGGAAAACCACGTCCGCCTACGCGAGAGCGCCGCGGGCGGCTTCTGGGACGGTGCGTAACTTGCCGCACAGCAAGGCTTTGCGTCGCCACGCAAGGAGCGGCTGACCGGTTGGGCGCGGGGTTTGCCTTAGAGCAGGGCCATCTTCCGTTTCTTGTCTTTTGGCCCGTTTGCTATGCACGCTTGGGAGTTGGTTGAGTTGGGCGCCTTGACGGCTGCGCATGGTCCGGCGGTGGTGGCCCTGGCGCCGTCGTGGTCGCCGCAAGCCTTGGAGCGTTACTGGGCCGCCGGCAAGTTCCGGATCGACGCCTGGGGGCGCGCCCTGCGCGGATACACCAAAGAAGTTCAATCGGCGCCGCCGGCCCAGCGAGCGCAGCTTTGGCGCCAGGTGCGTCCGGTGTTAGAAGAAGTGCTGACGGCCGAGGTGCTGACGCGGGTCTGGACCGCCGTCATGTGCCTGTGCGACCAGCAGCGCGGCGTGGGCGACGCCGAAGCCGTGGCCCGCAGCGTCTACCTGGGCCAGATGGAGGCCCGCAACCGCGCCCTCAACTTGATGGTGTACGGCCAAGGGTTCGAAATTCAGGACGCCGTGGCGCTGAATCAGATTCGCCGGCGGAGCGAACGCTGGACCGATTTGCTGCTGGGGCACCTGCTCTTGGAGCACAACGTCACGGAGTTTGCCTTTGACCGTGGCCGCGCTTTGGAGTTCGCCCAAGACCTGCGCGAGCAAGGCGGCCTGCAAGGAGTCGCCTGGCAGTTGACGTTTGCCTCGCTGCGAGCGGCATTCTCGCAGGGGCTGTCACGACAGAGCGCCAACGCCGGCTTGAATGCGCAAATCGCTTCGTCGGTGGTGGAACTACTTCCGCTCGATCTCTTTGACTCGGTCGGGGTGCCGCGGTCGCTGTGGATGATTCGGATGATGAATTTGACCGACGACGCCCAAGGCATGGTCGAGCAACTTCTGGCGCCCGCGCCGCCCACGCCCAAACGCCGCTTGGACGATTGGCGCCTTTGGTAGCTCCGTGTAGGTCGCTCGCTCCGAGGCTGTGAATCTTTCGCAAAGGCAAAAAGAAGGTCCCGCCTGCCGGGTGGGACCTACCAAACATTCACAAGCTCTCGGCAAGTGACCAACTCGGCGGCCCTGGTTTACCGTCCGCTGGCGGGCCACAGGAGCGGGCGAGAATGGCTGTTGCCGATGACCGCGTCTTCGGGATGCAAGCCGGCTTCCACCAGGCCGCGATCGCTGAAGAAGATATCGTCAAAGTCGCCGACCATGACGCCGGGCACGAACCGCACGTGGCCATCTTCAAACGACACGTTCTGGCCACGTCCGGCGTGATGCATGCTGATTCGGCCTTCGCGTTGCGGGCCGGGCGCATCGGCCAAGACGGCAAACGTGGCGCGGTGCAGGTTGCGGACCGGCGAATAACGCCCGTTCACAAGATACCCCAGGTTGTAGCCAAAGCTTCCCCCCGCCTGGCGTTGCATGCGGCGCAATTCGGCGCCGGTGGCGCGTTCCAGGTCCGACACGGCGGGAATCGGCTGATCGTCGGGCCGCGCATCGCCGCGCGAGGCCAAATCGCCCGCGCACTGGAATACGCTATCACTGACCACGTATCCATGATCGCGCAAGGTCGGGGCGTACACGCCCGCGAACGACAAGTTGCCATCGGCGGGAAGCGAGACAAACTGCCCTTGGTGATTCTCGCTGTAATTCTCCAGGCTGCGGGCCAGCGTTTGCAAGTTACTTTGACAGGCGGCAATCCGGGCCTGAAAGCGGCTATTGGCGATGGCGGGAAAGAAGAGAATCGCCGCGGCGGCAACAATGCCCGCCGAGACCGCTACGTCCCACAGCGCCCCCCACGGAGCCCGCGCCCGGCGGCCTTCCTCGCCCGCGGGTCGCAGCCGCGCCGCGTACAGGCTGGCGGCGGGCACGGGCGGCTCCTTGACCGCGGCGGCATCGGCCGCTTCGCAATTCAAGGCGCTGGCGAAGGCCCAGACCTCTTCGTCCGCGTCATCCCCAAGACCGAGATCCGTGGCGGTGGCCACCTCCTGTTCGTCGGGCCAACCCGCCACCGCCGCCACGGCGTCCAGGGTGCGGTCGGCCAGGCCCAAGGGAGGCTCGTACACGCCCCGGTCGGCGCGCAGCGGAGAAAGGGCCTGATCCAGAAGGTCCAGTTCCCGCCGAAGTTGGGGATCGCTTTCCAGCGCTTGTTCGACTTCGCTCTGCTGGGAGGCGTCCAGCGCTCCCATCAGATAGCCAAGCAGGTGTTCACGCATAGGTGCAGGTTTTGGTTAGACGGGCCGGCGGGTTTTCGATGTACTCGCCTTACTCCCCGTGGGCGGCTCGCCATACTTCGTTCAACTTGAGGATTGCGGCGTGCAGGCGGCTTTTGACCGTGCCCACCGGAACCGACAACGCCTCGGCCGCTTCGCGATACTTGAGTCCCTGGTAATACACCAGATCGACCACCGATCGCATGTGGTCCGGCAAGTCATCCATGGCCCGACGGATCCACTCGCGGCGTTCCGCGTGGTTGACTTCGGAAAGCGGGCTGGGATCGCTGCTTTCCAGCAAGTCGAGTAATTTGCCTACGTCCTGGCTGGCCGCGCCGGTGGGTTGGTCCAGACTGACCATCCGATGCCGGCGGTTGCGACGCTGGGCGTCGATCGCCTGATTCGTGGCGATGGTGTACAGCCACGGCCGAAACTTCCGGCCTTCCTCAAAATGGTCGCACTTGAGATGCACCTGGAGGAAGGCGGCCTGGAAGGTGTCTTCGGCCATTTCGGCATCGCCCAAGTAGCGGCGCAGGTAGCTGTATAACTCTCGTTCGTACCGGCGCACCAGTTGCGCAAAGCGATCCCGATCGCCAGTTTCGCGATAGCTCAACAACAGTTGCTCGTCGCTAAGACGGGCAAGTTGTGCGGCGAGAGAAGAGTTATCCATGCTTTCCAGGGTGGCGTTCATTATTCTTTACGCAGCGAGTGGACGAGAGTTCGCAAGGAAATCCAGGCTTTAGCGGCTGAATTGACAGCCCACCCAAGCCGCTTTACACTCACGTCTCCCACCTTTCGCAAAACCCATGCCAGCGGACCTTTCGTGACTAGAAGCCGTTACCAGTGGGCCGCACTGGGCGACGCTAACGCCTTTTTTGGCTTGATGTTAGATAACGTCGCCGGTATTCTCCTGGCGGTCGGATTGCTGGCCGGCGTCTTTGAATTTCCTACAGACTTTGCGCTTTCTTACATGGTTCCCGGCACGGCGATCGGGGTCCTGGTGGGAGATTTGTTATTTTTTTGGATGGCCTTCGCCCTCGCCCGGCGCACCGGCCGTAACGACATTACCGCCATGCCTTTGGGGCTAGACACGCCCTCGACGTTTGGCATGGTTTTCTTTGTCCTGGGACCGGCCTTTCTCCACGGCAAGTACGAACTGGGCCTTACCCCCCATGAGGCGGCCGCCTATACGTGGCACATCGGAATTTGTGCCATTTTCATCAGCGGACTGTTCAAATTGGCATGTTCGTTTGGCTCGCATTGGGTGCGGACCTCGCTCCCCCGCGCCGGACTGCTGGGGTCGCTGGCCGCGATTGCCTTGGTGCTGATCAGCTTTTTGCCGATGCTCGAAATCCTGCACTACCCGGTGGTGGGGTTTGCGGCGTTGGCCGTCGTGCTGACGACGCTCGTGGCGCAAATTCGCTTTCCGTTCCGCGTGCCCGGCGCTTTGGCGGGATTGCTGGTCGGGGCGGCGATTTACTACGGCATGGACGCCGCCAATCTTCTCGGCTACGAGTCGCACGTCGCCTTTGACCCGGCCAAGGCCCTGTTGCCGACGGGGTGGTACAGCGTTTTCAGCTTCGAGTGGATCGCGGCCTTTCCCGATACGGTCAAGTACCTGCCCGTGGTGATTCCCTTTGCACTGGCCACGGTCGTGGGCGGCATCGACTGCACCGAAAGCGCGGCGACCGTGGGCGATGAGTTTAACACCAACCACGTCATCGGGGTCGAGGCCCTGGCGACCCTGGCCGCCGCCGTGTGCGGCGGTGTGATTCAAACCACCCCCTACATTGGCCATCCCGCGTACAAGGCCATGGGCGGCCGGGCGTTGTATACGCTGTTGACGGCGCTGTTCATCGGCGGGGCAGGGGTGTTGGGCTACGTCGGCTACTTGTATTGGCTTATTCCCAAGGCCGCGGTGTTCCCGATTTTGGTATTTATCGGGTTGGAAATCACGGCCCAAAGTTTTCACGCCACGCCCCGGCGGCATTATCCGGCGGTCGTGTTTGGGTGCGTTCCCGCTCTGGCGGCGCTGGCCCTGATTTTTGTCGATGACCTCCAAGGGCAGTACATTGGCGTCTCGGCGCGCGTCAATCAAAGCATCGCCCGCGTCGAGGAACTAACCGCGCAACTGCCCGAAGACGCGGCAGCCAACGAACTGCGGCAGGCGGTGGCCGCGCTGGCCCAGCAGGGAGCGGCGCTCGAAGCCCAAGCTGGCAACCCGGCCAAGAACCTGATTGGCGAGCCGGCCGGGCTGCTGGGCAAGAACGTGCAAACGCTCCGCCTGTTGTCGGCCGGGTTTATCGTGACGAGTTTGCTGTGGGCTTCGACGCTGGCGGCGGTCATCGACCGGCGTTTGGTCCGGGGGGCGGGATTCTTGGGCATTGCGGCGCTGGCCAGCTTGTTCGGCGTGATTCACTCGCCCCTGCCGGGCAGCCCGCTGGTGCTGCCGTGGAGCCTGCCCGAACACTTGCCCGCCGCGGCCGCGGGACAAACGCCCGCGTTCTTTGCCGCCGGCTACGCCGTCGCCGCCGCGGTTTTGGTATCATGGGCGTTATGGAGACGGCTCACCGGCGCGGCGATGGAAGAACTCGCAGGGCAGGGGCTGTAAAGCGCGCGTCCGGCCTACGCCGTTTCGGAACGCCGCCTTTTGGACCGATTCCCTCGGCCGGTTGACGTCGGCCGCTCGCCCTTGCCCAACCGGCCACACCACCTGCCGCAACCAACCGCTTCGCCCACGACGCATGAAAATCCGCATTGGCACCCGCGCAAGTCAATTGGCCCTCTGGCAAAGTCATTGGGTGGCGGACCAGTTGCGCGCCCGCGGCGTGGAAGTCGAGATCGTTCACGTTACCACCCAAGGCGACGTGACCCGCGGACCGCTCGCGCGGATTGGCGGGCAGGGGCTGTTCACCAAGGAAATTCAACGGGCGCTGCTCGATGGCAGTGTCGATCTGGCGGTCCATAGCCTCAAAGATCTGCCTACCGAGCCAGTCGAAGGCTTGATCCTGGGCGCCGTGCCCGAAAGGGCAGGGGAGGGCGACGCGCTAATCTCATCGCACACCGCCGACGTGCTGCAATTGCCGCAGGGGGCCACGGTCGGCACCGGCAGCACCCGCCGCCAGGCGCAATTGCTGCACGCGCGGCCTGACCTGAAAATGGCCGAGATTCGCGGTAATCTCGATACGCGCCTCCGCAAACTGGACGAAGGACAGTACGACGCCCTGGTGCTGGCCGAGGCCGGCCTGCGGCGGTTGGGCTGGGACGACCGCATCGCTCAGATTCTACCCAAGTCGATCATGTTGCCGGCGGTAGGGCAGGGGGCTTTGGGTCTGGAAATTCGCGCCGACGACCCAGCAGCGCGGCAAGCGGTCGCGCCACTGGACGATCCCGCCACGCACGCCGCGGTGATTGCCGAGCGGGCGATGCTGGCCGCGCTCCGCGGCGGTTGCCTGGCCCCGGTCGGCGCCTGGGGACGCAGCGAAACTGCGGGCCGTCTGCGCCTCGATGGCGTGGTGCTCAGCGCCGACGGCCGCCAACGCCTTGTCGCCCATGCCGACTCCCGCCCCGAAGACGCCGCCCGCCTCGGTCAGCAAGTCGCCGCCGATCTTCTGAACCAAGGCGCCGCCGCGCTCATCGCCGCCACCCGCCAGCCGGAAAACGAACCTTAGTGCAGATTCAAGTCGATCGTTGTTTAATCAACTAAGTGTGGCTGGCGGCGGAGCCTCAGCGACGCCCCAGCGGTCCACGGTAAAACGTCGCCGCGCTCATCGCCGCCACCCGCCCCTCCCTCATGGCGCAGGCGACTCCTTGAAACTGCACCACACGACCGGATCGCTCAACTCGCCTGTCCCCATTTCTCCCTTGCTGCCGAGCAAACAACCGGAATGGATAAAAACGCGGCGCCCAAGCGAACGTGGATCTTCGCCGCCTGGCTGGCCGGGGTGTATTCCGTTTGGTTGCTGATTGTCTGGCTCAGCGGACACGGGGGAACGCTCGCGGCGCACTGGCCAATTGCGGCGGCGATGGCGGTCGGCTCGTACTTTGCCGGCTCCACGCCAATGGGCGGCGGTACGGTCGGGTTCCCGGTGCTGGTGCTGCTGTTCGATTACCCGGCTTCGCTGGGGCGCAGCTTTGGACTGGCCATCCAGTCGGTGGGAATGGTGTCGGCCGCGGTGTTTCTGTTCTCTACCCGCCGTCCGTTGGCGTGGCGGCTGCTTCGGCCGGCGCTGGTGGGTTCGCTGATCGCCACGCCGCTTGGCGCCGCGCTGGTGGCGCCGCACGTGCCCGACTTGTGGGTCAAGATGATCTTCGCCGTGATCTGGGCCAGCTTCGGCGTGATGCACTTTTTCAAGCTCCGCGAGCTGATCGCCAGGCAGGGCTTCGACAACCACTCGCAGAGGGGCGACTGGCCGGTGGGCCTGGCGATTGGCATGATGGGCGGAATCACGGCGTCGATCACCGGCGTGGGGATCGAGATGATCAATTACGCCGTGCTGGTGCTGCTTTACCGGGCCGACTTGAAGATCGCCATTCCCACGTCGGTCGTGCTGATGGCGTTTACGTCGGTGGTGGGCATCTTGGCCAACCTGGCGTTAGCGGCCCTGGACCCGGCAGTCCATGCGCTGCATCCAGAACTGCTGGCCAACTGGCTGACCGCCGTGCCGGTGGTCGTGCTGGGAGCGCCGCTGGGAGCGTTATTCGTGAACGTCATCCCTCGCTGGATCACGCTGATTGTGGTCTCAACTTTGTGCATTGCGCAATTCGTTTGGATGTGTCTGGCCGAGCGGCTCCAGGGAATCCCGCTAGCGGCGGCGCTGGCGGCCCTGGTGATGATGACGCTCTGCTTCCACCTCCTGTTTCACCTGGGCCGACGCGCGGAAAGCCGGATTGCCGCGAACAGGTCCATGCGGCCCTGAACCAGCTTCGTGCGGATGGTCGCCCGCGCATTTAACGGCAAATTGCGTCTGTTACCCACTTTGCGTGCGCCCGTGGCCGAATATACTGGAAGGTTTGGCTTCCCCCCTGTTTTCGGAGAGATTTGCCGTGTACGAGAGGTTGACGGTGGTCGGCGCTACGGGCGCCGTGGGTCGGTTGGTGTTGCGAATGCTGGAGGAGCGTAATTTTCCGTATGAGAAAATCACTTTCCTCGCTTCCGCCCGTTCGGCCGGTAAAACCGTCACCTTCAAAGGCCAGACGCACGCGGTCGAGGTGTTGCGGCCCGAGGCCTTTCAGGAAGGCGACCTGGTGATCGCCAGCACGCCCGACGAGGTGGCCCGCGAGTTCGCCCCTTGGGCCGTGGAGCGCGGGGCGGTGGTGGTGGACGAGAGCGCCGCCTGGCGGATGGACCCCAAGGTGCCGCTGGTGGTGCCCGAAGTGAACCCCGAGGCGGTGCGCAATCACCAGGGGATCATCGCCAGCCCCAACTGCTCGACCACGCAAATGGTGGTGGCCATGAAGCCGCTGCACGACGCGGGACGTATTCGCCGCGTGGTGGTCAGCACCTACCAGGCCGCCAGCGGCGCCGGTTTGGCCGGTCAAGACGATCTGGACGCCGGCACGCGGGCCTACCTGGGGCATCAGGATTACCAGTACACCACGTTTGCCCATCCGTTGGCTTTCAACCTGATCCCGCACATCGGCTCGCCCAAGCACGAGGGATATACCTCGGAAGAGATGAAGATGGTGTGGGAGACGCAAAAGATTTTCGGCGACGATTCGATCCAGGTCTGCCCCACCTGCGTGCGCGTGCCCGTGCCCAACTGCCACAGCGAAAGCATCTTGGTGGAAACCGAGCGCAAGATCACGGTGGAAGAGGCCAAGCGGCTGTTTGCGGCGGCGCCGGGCATCACGCTGCTTGACGACCTGCCCGCCAAGAAGTATCCGATGCCCCAGGTCTGCAACGACCACGACGACGTGTACGTGGGCCGCTTGCGGGAAGACCTGTCCAGCCCCAATGGGCTGACGTTCTGGTGCGTGAGCGACAACCTCCGCAAAGGCGCCGCCACCAACGCCGTGCAAATCGCCGAACTGCTAGTCGGCGCCAAGGCTCCGGCGTAGTCCGCGCCTGCGAGAATCACGCCAGGCATGGCGAGCGGGGGGCGTCAGCCCCCCGATTTTTTGCGCTGGCTTCACTGTAGGTCACTCGCTCCGCGAGTGACCTACAGTGAACCCGCGACAACGCGCTTTGGCGATCCACACTCGCCCTTGGGGTGGTGCGATGCGGTACCTGATGATCACCCTCGCTTACGACGGGACCGACTTCGCCGGGTGGCAGGTGCAGCCGGGCCGCCGCACCGTGCAGGAAACGCTGGAAGCGGCGCTGACGAAGATCGCCGGCCAGGCGACGCGCGCCGTCGCCAGCGGCCGCACCGACGCGGGCGTGCATGCGCTGGGGCAAGTGGTCAGTTGCAAAACGCCATGTCGCCTTCCGGCAGACGTGCTGCGCCGCGCCCTGAATGGCAATCTTCCGCGCGACGTACACGTGCGCGAAGTGCGGGACGCACCCGAAGGCTTTCACGCCATTCGCGATGCGACCGGCAAACGCTATCGCTTTGTGATTCAGGACGGCCCCGAGCCAGACATCTTCGCCCGGCGCTACGCCTGGCGGTTGCCCGCGACGCTCGACGCCGCCGCGATGCACGCCGCCGCGCAGTTGCTTTTGGGGACGCACGATTTTTCCAGTTTCGAGGCGTCCGGCTCGCCGCGCAAGAGCAGCGTCCGAACCGTGACCGACCTGTTTGTCGCCCGTCGCTGGGAAGGCGAGAGCGGCCGGATCGTGATCGAAGTCGCGGCCGACGGCTTTCTTTACAACATGGTCCGCAACATCGTCGGCGCCGTGGTCGAGGTCGGCCGCGGCGCGCAGCCGGTGGAGTGGATTGGGCGCGTCCTCGCCGCCCACGACCGCAAAGTCCGCTATCCCACGGCGCCGCCGGAAGGGCTGTTCTTGGTGCAGGTGGATTACTCCGTCTAATGGTCCCACCAAGACCGGATCGCTGAGAAAGATATCAAACTCTTCGGTCCGCCGTTGTATGATAGAGATTGACGGTAATTGGCGCTGGGGGTCGTAACCCAGGTTGCAAGAGGCGAGAGCCTTGGCGAAAAACTGCATTCTCGCAAGTTCAGCCACGTCTAAACGCCAGAATCGTCCCACACGGAATTGATCTTGACCTAGCGCCAAGGGGGGCTTATTCCTGGTTGTGGAATCGCCCGCGCGTGGTTTGTCGAAAGTAAATGCGATGATCGTTCGCGACGTAGATGACCATCTGCAAATCGTCGTTCCGCCCAACGCGCACACGTTGGAGGGGTTTCGCCGGTGGGCCTACTCCCCCGAGTTTCCCAAGCGCGGGAGCATCTCGTTGATTAGCGGTGAGGTGTTCATCGACATGAGCCCGGAACGCATCGGTTCGCATAACAAGGCGAAAACGCGCATTGTGTCGGTGCTAGATACTTACATTGAGGAAGCCGACCTGGGCGATTTGTTTAGTGACGGCGTGCTCCTCACCAACGACGCCGCGGGCCTGGCGACCGAGCCGGATGCGAGCTTTGTACGAAAGGAAACTTGGGATTCGGGCCGAGTGGTCACCGTAGCGCGCAGCGAGGAAGACGATGGCGCCGAATTACAAGGGTCGCCCGATTGGGTCCTGGAAGTCATCAGTCCCAGTTCCGTTCGTAAAGATACGCAGCGGCTGATGAACGCCTATTTTCAAGCGGGAATCCCCGAGTATTGGCTTGTGGATGTTCGCAATGAACCCGTCCGCTTCGATATTTACGTGCGTGGCGAAGCGGGGTATGTAGCCGTCGCACCGCAGGACGGCTGGCTTGCCTCTCCGGTCTTTGGTCGCCAGTTCCGCCTGGAATGCGAGCGCCGCGGCGCCGGCCGATGGCGCTACAAGCTCCACTTGCGCGAGGCGCCCAAGTCGTAATGCGTTTGCAAGGAGACCGGCTCACTTCCCAAGATGTCCCTCGCCGAAAACACCCAGAACTATCGCCAGACCGTCCGCGAATTGTCGGAGCGGCTGGTCGAAGCACAGCGGCCGATCCGTATTCTGGACGCTATCAAGTGGGATGCGAGCGTGCAGCGGGCGTTCTTCGACAAGGGCTGCAAAGAACTGCCGCCGGTGGACCGCCGCTATTACGAAGAGCGAACGCTCCCCTTTGATCCCGTGGCCAAGCGGCAGGAACTGCACGACATCGAACGCACCGTGCTGCGCAAGCTCGGGCAGTTCAACCCGATTGGCGTGATCCTGCGGCGGATGAGCCGCGAGTACCGCGTGGTGGTGCGGCTGTTGGAGTCGCGCGGGCTGCCGGAGTTCCCCGCCTACTCGCAGCAGCTTTACGGCAGCGCGGGCGACGTCTTCCACGCGGGCGATCCGACGCTCGCCGACCTGGGCGACATGATGTCGGAGGCGCTCACCAACATCGCGCAAAGCCCGGTGCTCAACCACGAGGAAAAATCGATCGCGGGCGACGAAGCGGTGGTTATTCTTCAGGAGCGTCTGAGCGCCGCCTTTCCTGATCCGAAGCGGCCGATCCGCGTGATGTTGAGCGATAACATTGTTTCGGACGCGGCGGCCGGCGCGGACTATCTCAAGATTCGCCGCGAGGCGCGCTTCACGCTGCGCGACTTGCGGCTGTTGGAGGTCCACGAAGGTTGGGTCCACCTGGGCACCACGCTCAATGGGCTGGCGCAGCCCGTTTGCACTTTCCTGAGCAAGGGGCCGCCATCGGCCACGGTCACGCAAGAAGGCCTGGCGATAGTCATGGAAGTGCTGGCGTTTGCTTCGCACCCTAACCGCCTGCGGCGCGTCACGAATCGTATTCGCGGCGTGCGGATGGCCGAGGAAGGGGCGAACTTTCTGGAAGTGTTCGACTTCTTTCAGTCGCAAGGCGACTCGCCCGAAGACGCCTACGGCAACACCATGCGGCTGTTCCGCGGCAGCACGCCCACGGGCAGCCCTTTCACCAAGGATCTGAGCTACAGCAAAGGGTTCATCCTGGTGTACAACTTTTTGCGGCTGGCGGTGCGCAAGGGAAAGTTGGACCGCATCCCGCTGTTGTTCTGCGGCAAGACAACCCTGGAGGACATTGGCGTCTTCGCCCAGTTGGCCGACGAAGGCGTGCTGACCGCGCCTCGCTACGTGCCGCAGCCCTTTGCGGACCTGAACGCGTTGTGCGCGTGGATGTGCTACTCGAACTTCCTCAACCGGCTCGACCTCAACCGAGCCGAGTCGGACTTCGCCAGCATTCTCTAAAGACCGAAGGGGTCGGGGAGGTTTTTCGGCCGAGCATCTTGCCACATCGCAAGTTGTCTGGCCGAAAAACCACCCCGACCCCGCCGTGGCGTTTGCGACATTGCGCCGCCGTCACGATCAAGGTGAAGCGTCTTCCCGCGCTGAGCAGCGCGCCCAGCGCAGCGCCACCCGAAGGGGTCAGGGAGGTTTTTCGGCCGAGCGACTTGCCACATCGCAAGTCGTCTGGCCGAAAAACCACCCCGACCCCGATGCGTCCGATGCGTGCTAGTTGCTTCCAGCGGCCGGGCGCTTGGGCGCGGTGGTGCGAGGCGTTGTGGCGGTCGTGGCGGGAGTGGCGTCCGGCGCGGCTTGGGGTGGGGCGGCTTGGGGTTGTCCGACGCTCTTCGCCCGCTGGGCGGCCTCGGCCTTTAAGCGTTTGAGGATCTCGCGCTGTTCGGGAACGAGCACCGCATCAATCTCCTTATCTCGAATGGCCAAGAGCGTCTTGATCTGCTCCTGTAAGACTTTGATCTGGACTTCGTACTTGGCCTGGATGTCGTAGATCTTCTTCTTTTGATACGGCGCCACCACTTCGCGGTAGAACGTTGGCAGGCGGCGGATTTCGTTGTCGGCCTCGTCTTCCGGTTGGGTATCGGCGGGTTGTTGCGCCGTGGCGGCCGGGGCCGGTGACGTATTCTCCTGCGAATAGGCCACGGGCATCGCCAACCAACCGACCGCCATTCCGGCCACCACCATTTGACTCCACCAACGCACGTCCCACACGAAGCGAATCATGGTCATTGCTCCCGATGTCGTGGAAGAGGATTCAACCAACCTGCGCACAGGCGTACACACCACACACCGAGGTAGTGTAGCGGGTCATTCGGGCGATTAACAGCAATTTTTATGGATTTCTTGGGACTTTCGTGACCTCGCGACGCGCCACGGGGCAAATGCTCTTGACCCCACCGGGGCGAGATTTTACATACCACTCCTTACGATGGCGATGGTCGTCTTGAAAGAAAACGGATAATCGCGACGAGGACTACAACAATGCGACGCGTGGCTTGCCTGCTAGGAATTTGCATCGGCCTCGGTGGATGGGGTTGCTCGAACAAGACGGAAACGCCCATCGAGTCGACGGCGCGTGAGTCGAACAGTTTGCCCGCGGCCGAAAAGACGGAAGCTGGCCGACAGGCACACCGACGCGCTGAAATTCTTGCCGCCAGCCAAACCCGCCAGGCCCCCGCGGTACAAGCCCTGTACGCCGAAGCGATCGCCCACTATTCCGCCGCGGTGTCGGCCGCGCCGCAAGAGGCGAAAGCTTACGCGCTGCGGGCCCGCACTTATCTCCGCTTGAGCCGGCACGCGGAGGCCGAAGCCGATCTAACCAAGGCGCTGGAAATCAACCCGGAATTGGCCGATGCATTCGCCACGCGCGGACGTTTACGATTTGAAATGGGCCGGGTGTCGGCGGCAATCACGGATTTTGACCAAGCGCTACAGTTGGACCCGACCAATGTGTTCGCGCTGAACAATCGCGGCATTGCGTACCAGAAGCAGAACCGCGTGGACGAAGCCGAGGCGGACTTCCGCGAGGCGATTTCCTGGGACCCGGCGTATTACAAGGCCCATTACAATCTGGGTGGCGTGCATCGCAAACGCAACGAGCACGCCCAGGCTATCGAGGCGTACACCAAGGCCATCGAACACAATCCCGCCTTCGCCTCGGCGTGGCGAAACCGCGGCAATGCGCATCGTGACTTGGGCCAGATGGATCGGGCGCTGGCCGATTACGATCGCGCCATCGAGTTGGCGCCGCATGACGCCGACTATTACGTGGCGCGGGCGGCCACCCGCATGGCGCGCGACCTGCACGAACCGCAGCAGCAGGGCATCGCGCTGATTACGGCGGAGCAGCGTCCGACCACCGACGCCGCGCTGGCGGACTTCCGCAAAGCGCTGGAGATCCTTCCGCGGGAGCAAAGCGTTCGTTTCCAATATGGGCTGCTGCTCCGAGCCTGCGCGCGCTATGACGAGGCGCTGGCCGAGTTCAACACGATCCTCCAATCCGACGCCAACCACACCGCCGCCATCGCCCAGCGCGGGTTGACGCACCAGATGGCCGGCCGCGTGAACGAGGCGCTGGCCGACATTTCGGCCGCGATCGAGCGCGAACCGAACAACCCGGTGTTCTACCAGCTGCGGGCTTCGCTGCTGCTCCAAATCGGCAATCAAGACGCGGCCGCCGCCGACGTGACCAAAGCCCAGCAACTTGAGCCACGCACCGCCGGGAAACCTGGCGGCGGGTTCTAGCAGGGGACTTCCGTCCCGGGATGTGCAGGATTTGTCGCGGAAGGAAAACGCAAATTGCAAATTTCAAATTGTTGGGATTTACGCGATTCCACGGCGCCAACTTCCACTGTTCTTCAATTTGAAATTTTCAATTCCTAATTTGCAGTTTGCAATTTCCCGCCTGCCTCGGGAGCATCATCGTACACTTCACGGCGGCGCGCCTCATCCCTTCGGCCGCGGCGCTTACTTGGCCAGTTTGCGCAGCACTTCGATCCCGCGTTCCAGGGTGCGGTCGTCGGCGGCGTAGGAAATGCGGAAGTGGGAGTCGCGGCGGCTGAAAATGTTGCCGGGAATCACAAGCAAGTTGTTCTCGATCGCCTTGCGCGCGAATTGCTCGCCCGAGTCGCCCGGCGCTTTGGGGAAAATGTAAAAGGCGCCGCCGGGCCTGGTCACTTCATAGAGATCGGCCAGGCCGTCGTAGATCATGTCGCGTTTGCGGCGGTAGGCGGCAATGTAATCGTCCATCGGCGTATCAATCGCCACCGCGCCGGCCCACTGCGCCGGTTGCGGCGCACAGACGAACGAGTACTGCTGGAGCTTGATCATGGTGTTGATCACCTCGGTCGGTCCGTGGACGAAGCCGACCCGCCAGCCGGTCATCGCATGGCTCTTGGAAAGGCCGTCGATGACAATCGTTTCCTCGTTGAAGCGGGCAGGGGAGACGAACGGCTCGTCGTATTGGAACAGACGGTAAATCTCATCCGAAATCAGGGCGATGTTCCGCTCGGCCGCCAGTTCCGCCAGCCCGCGCATTTCTTCTTCGCTGGCGGTCACGCCGGTGGGGTTGGCGGGGCTGTTGAACAGGATCAGCTTGGTGCGGAGCGTGATCGCGTCGGCCACCTGGTTCAGGTCGATGCGGAAGTGAGGATAGGTGTCGATCAACACCGGCACGCCGCCCACCAGCTTGACCAGCGCTTCGTACATGACGAAGAACGGGTCGAAGATGATTACCTCGTCGCCGGGATTCACCAGCGAGAGCAAGGCCAGCACCAGGCTGCCGCTGGTGCCGCTGGACACGAACACGTGGCGGTCGGGGTGGCCGTAGTCGGCGTCGATCCGCGCTTGCAGCTTGTCACGCAGCACCGGCATGCCTTGCGTCAAGGCGTAGCCGTTCTTGCCGCTCCGAATGGCGTCGATGCACGCCTCTTTGACCGGCTCGGGCACGTCGAAGTCGGGCTGACCGATTGACAGGTTGATGGGGTCTTTCATCCGGGCCGCCAGGTCGAACACCTTGCGGATGCCCGAGCTGTCAAACGCCTTGGTGCGGTCAGCAATCCAGGGATGAGTCATGACGCCAATCAAACCTCGGGGAAGACATGGTGGGAGCCGTGACGCGCGCAAGAGCGGCGCCCGTCCCGCATAGCAAGAGTAACCGAAACCCCAGCCCGCGCGAAAGGGGCGCCAGCCGCGATGCGCGGCAAAGGGCCGCGCCGCGCCGGGGCAACCCCCCTTATATCTCGGCCGCGGCGCGCGAGATTAAACTACGGGCCACGGATTGGGTTCCCGTATGCTCGTAGTAGTTCGTGGTCATATCGATGACCGCCGCGACGTAATCGAGCTTGCCATCCAGGCTTGAAATCTTGCCGCGAAGGTTCGAGGCGATCTTTTCCGCCGTCAAGCCATGCTGTTTGACAAAGGAACTCATCCAGCCCTGCGTTTCTCCAAGGCCCTTTTGTATGAATTTCAATTGTTCGGCGGTCGTGCCGCCCGGAATCATGGACCGGATTTTCTGGAATCGTTCGTTGTTTTCCAGGCTGCCGGTTCCCGATTGATTCAGCAGGGAAAGCGCCTTGTCCAAAAAGTCCGGTCCCAGCGGCAAGAGTCCGTCGACGCAAATCAGGGCCGCCATGCGCATCAGCGCCTCATGGCGATAGTCGGCAAGCGATTCAACGAACTGCCCGACGCTGTCGCCGGGAATTCCGTTCAGCTTACAAAAGGCTACAACTTCGGTGATGGTCTTGACGCCGAAGTCCACCGCTTGCGTGGTGTCGCTCTTGGGAGTGATGCGTCCTAGAAATCCTAAGAACCGAAACGACGTGGAGAGCTTGTTCGCCAGCGCCGCCATGCCGCCCAGCTTTTGCACCGAATCCACGGTCTGGTACAGCCACAGCGCCGTCTGGTATCCCTGCGACTTGTCGTTATAGAGGTGAATGGCGCGCTCGCCGATTCTTTGAATTCGGGTTTGGTCGCCCTCGCCGGTCACGGCTTTGATGGTGTTCTCAAATCCCACGACGTTCTTCCACTCGCCGGGGACAACCCAATCCAGGGCGCCGAGCAGGCGGGTGGTCATGCTTTTCTCGGGAAGACTATCGACTGCTTTGTAGATCGCCTCGGCCATGATGCGTTGCTCCTCGGTCTGCGTGGTGCGTCTTGGATGGTATCTTGACCCGTCAGGTCCCCGGTCATGTCATTCAATCTCGGCGATTCCCGCGAGATTAAACCTTCCCAGCCACTCTCGACGGGCGGACTTGCCAAACGCCGGGTCGACCGACTGGATTTGCACTTGAAACCGATTCGCCACGAGCAACGCGTGCGTGCGTTCTCCCGCCTCGACCAGCGGATAACCGGCGACGGCGTCGGCCGCGTTGGAGAATTTGTCGCGGGCGGCGGGATTGCTGCGGGTGTCCATGACCGAAAGCACGGCTAGCTCATCGCCGTTTTGTTGCAAACTGGCTTGAGCGAAGCCTTGCTTCTCTTGCTTGAAGACCAGGTCGTAATCGCCTTCCTGCTGCGGGAAAAAGCGATTGAAGACCGAGCCATCGACAGCGCGTTCGCTGACCGCGTCGGTCGCGCCGCGGGTGGCCTGATCGGCGGCCTCCCAGCGGCTAGTTTCTTTCCGGCATCCCGCCGGCGCGCTCGCGAGGACCGCCGCCAACACGACGGTCATAAGGAAACGATCCGTGTGCATGTTCAGCCTTGCCCGAATGCTAGGAGAGGGAAACAGCCAAAAAGGGGTTGTGCCGTTCAATCGCTAGCGATTGCGGCAGTCCCCAGGAAAAGTCACGAAACCTGGATGCTAGTGTGATCCCGAACGCAACTGCAACCGCTTCTTCGTCCACCCTTGCGACTGGACTGTTTGCGCCGGCCACTCCCAGCCTTTTTCGCCGTCCTGGTAGATCACCACCTGCGAATGTTCGGCGGCCATCGCCACGGTTTGCGGCAGGTCGAGATAGCGGCCGACGTTGAGCAGGTAGGGGCCATCGCGGTGCGAGAGGGGAGGGGAGTGCAGGTCGAGCCGCGTAATGTCTGGCTCAAAGAGCGCGGCGTAAAGCGTGACGCCCGCCATGACGCGCTCGCTTTGCAGCCAGAGCGGCGCGTCTTTGAGCAAGTCGAGCGAGCGGGCCGCCTGGATGGCCCGCCGCGCGTCCCAGACTTGCATTCCCTCTTGCGTCTGGCCGAGCAGGTAAAAGCGGCGGCGGTGTTGCGTTTGCTTGCGCTCGCTCTGGTCCCAGGCCGTCGGTCCCACGCCGCGCGGGGCGACGTACGCCATGACCCACGGAGACGACTGGAACATCGCGTGGGTTTGCTTGAACGCTTCCGCGTCGGCGTCGGGAAGCGTTTCCTCCTTTAACTCAGCGTCGAACGCCGGCCGATAGGTGGCGAGAAACTCATTCCACGCCTCGTCATCGAGCACGTTCAAGACGGTCAGTTCGGGTTTGTCCAGCCCGGCGCGATGCGCCACGTACAGCCGCAAACGCACGGGCCCTTGGCTGGTAAAGTCGTAGGCCGCCAGCTTGACGCCTTGGTTTTCCTTGGCAAAGACTTCCTTCACCTCTAGCGGTCCCGCGTCGGCGGGCCAGGCGCGGAAGGATTTTTCCAAGAGTGCTTGCCGCCAACCGTCGCGCAGCGCGTTCCAGGCTTCCTTCGTCTGGGGAACTTCCGGCGCGGGGGCCGCGGCGACAAAGGTTTCGTGAATCTCCTCGTTGCGGCGATCTTCCGGCAGTTGGTCGGCCGGAAAGACTTTGAGCGGCTCCGGCTCCGAGTACTTCGTGGCGACGTCGGCAATGGGGTCCTTGTCGCCCTTGAGATGCAAGTTGAACCAGCGGAAGGCGTCCACCTGAATATCCTGCGTGTCCATATGGCCGCCCGGTCCGATGGTCAGGCCCACCTTGTCGGCGGCCTTATGCAGCGCGTAAACCTCGCGGACCTTTTCAAAGGTGCGCACCACGCCGTCCAGCGGAAAGATCCGGTCGGTGTCGGTGTTGGTAATGAGCAAGGGTCGCGGCGCCACCAGGGCCGCCACTTGCGGGTAGTCCCAGCGATAGGTGTTGAGCATGAACATGCAGTCGCAGTGGCCTTCCACCACGCCATCGACCACGTGGTTCTGCAGGTCGGTAATGCCCGCGACCGGCACGGCGCATTGGATGCGGTCGTCGATGGCCGCAATCCACCAGCTATACGCGCCGCCGCCGCTGCGGCCAGTGACGCCCATCCGCTGGGCGTCCACTTCGGGCCGCGACTCCAGGTAATCCAGCGCCCGGACGCAGTTCCAGGCCTCCACGCCCGCGGGCGTATAGCCGCGGTTGAGCCACCACCACATCTTGTAACGATAGGTGCCGTGATGGATGCCTTCGATCTCGCCCAGTTGCAGCGTGTCGATGGTCAGGCACGCGTAGCCGTTCCGCGCGAACCACGCCCCATGATGCTGGTAGGCCGTCTTGTTGCCAAAGCTCACGCCGTCTTTCTTCACCTGGGCGTGGCCGCACACGTAGAGCACGGCCGGCGCCGGCTTATCGAGGTTCTTGGGCAAGTACAGGTTGCCCGTCACGTACAACCCTGGCCGCGATTGGAAGTGAACATTCTCGACCACGAACTCTTCTTGTTCCACCTTGCCGGTCACGGTCGCCTGAAGCGGCGTCTTCTCGGGCAGGGGATCCAGGCCGAGCATTTCCAAAAGCTGCTGGCGGTATTCTTCGCGCTGGGCCTGCCAGTCCTCCAGCGAGTCGATGCCGGCCAGGCAGTCGTTGGCGATCTTCGCGGTCTCATCGGCGAAGTAATCGGCGATCATGCGGTCGCCGCGCGCCGTGTCCACTGCAGGGGAATCCGCCAGGGCAGGGGAGGGGAGTAAGAAAGCCAACAGGGCGAACAGCAGGCGGCGATGCGGCATGGCGATCTCGCACGATAGGGAATTGGTGGTCCGCAATTGCCTATATCGTGAGGCGCCCGGCGCCGGTTTTCAAGCAGGAGTGGGGGGATGTTTCGCCCGTGGGGCAGGCATCCTCAGACGTTCCACAGTTTGGGGTGTTCGCCCGCTTTTGGTCTCTGTAGCTCAGTCCCGTGCGTCGCACGCCGCCGGCCTTGGAAGACTTGCTGCGTGGGATCACCGACGAGAATCTCCACTCCGAGAGCGACACCGGCCCCGCCGTGGGAGACAAAGCATGGTAGGCGCCTCTTCGCCTGGGGCGCCGGACCGTGGGCAGATTGTGTGGCTCAACTTCCAGCCGCACGCCGTCCCGCCGGATCGGACTTACCGCACGCGGCAGCGGAAGCGAATGACGCCGCCTTCGCCGGGCTTCATCGGCTCGATGATTTCCCACCGCAGCACCAGCGAATCGCCGTAGTTCTCTTCGGTGATGAAGTTCGCCCGGCGGGAGCATTGGGCGGTGTCGGGCACGTACTCCAGGCGCGTGGTCAGGTTGTCGATGATCGTCACGTTCCCGATCACCTGCGAGCCGATGTTGTCGAACCGCAAGGTGAACTCGACAAAATCGCCTGGCCTGGCCTCGGTGCGGTTGGCCACTTTGACGATCCGCAGTCGCGGCTTGCCGGCCAGTTCGTACTTGACGGTCACTTGCGGCTTGGCCTCGGCCACGGCGGTCTGGGCCTCGGTTTGGTCGATCACCACCTGCGGCGCCTGCTTGACGTTCCACACGGCGGCGGCGGCGACCATTTGCGCCAGGCGGGCTTTCTCGCTGTTGTCGTAGATGCCGGCGCGAATGATTTGCAGGTCTTCGTGCGGCGCGAAGTCTTCGATGAACATCTCGGGCGACAGCTCGACCGCCAGCGTCACCGGGCCGTTGCGGTCCAGGTTCGTAATGGGCGACTTCACGCCCAGGTTGGTCCGCATGTGGAGGTACTGGTCGGCGTCGACCGCCAGTTGCCGGTCCCGTTCCACAACGACGACTTGCGGTTGATCGTGGACGACGGCCGGCGTGCGATGATGATGGGCTTCGATGCCGTACACCTTCCGCACCGCCGCGAACCGCGGCGCATACAGCGGCACCCGGTTGGCCGGCTCGACCAGCGTGCGGCCGTCCAGCGTGTCGAAGTGCGCCACCGTGTCTTCCAGTTGCAATCCGTGAACGGTCCAATCCGGTGCGACCTGCACGTGGGGCCGCTTGTCGCCGCCATCGAAGATGAATTCATCGTGCGGCCAAGGACGTTGAATGCCCGGCGGCGCCCAAGCGCTCACTCCCGCCGGAACGCCGTAGGGATACTGTGCGGGGTGCGTGGTCGGGTGCGTGTAGCCATCGTGCGGCCCGCCGGTCCAGGCTTGCGGCGGCAGGGCAGGGGGGCCAACCGGCGCGTGATGCCCGGCTTGTTGAACGGGGAAGGGGGGATGCCGCTTATCGTAGTCGGCCGAGAATTTCGTATAGTCGCTCTCCGCCGAGCAACACGGGCAACCCACTTGCGGGACGCTGTGGGCGGCGTGCGCAACCGGGGCAGGGGAGGGGGGCGCCGCCGGCGCACCAGCCGCCGCCGTTTGCGGAGCTACGTTGTTTTGACCCACCGCCGACGTCAGGCCCGACTGGCACGAACAGAACGACACCGCCGCCAGCGCCAAGAGCGCCCCGACGCCGACCCGAACACATCTTCGGTCTCGTGGTTTTGTCATCGATCTTGGCATTCCCACGAAAAGCAGGTCACTCGCCCCGCGAGTGAGTATCGGCCGCGACGCCGGGCCGAAGTTAAGTACAGGAGTCACTCGCTCCAGCGCGCGACCGACGCTAGGGCAAGCGCGGGATGTCGCGTCCCGCGCGGATCGGGTTTAGTTGCTCGACCGGCCGGCACAGGTCTTTGGGGATCGCCAGCCACGGGGGAGCGTTGTACAGGAACGCCGCGCTCGGCCCGGTGGCGTCGGGCTGACGCGAACCGAGGCGGGCAATCGCCATCGGCCGGCCCAAGCGGTCGGCCACTTCCAGCGGATCGTCCTGCGGATGCACTTCGTAGTACCGCTGCGTTTGCGGCGTCTCGGCCACCGGCAGCGGATTGAGCGGATCTTCCAGGTACACCACCCGCGTTACAAATTGGCCGCGCAGCGCCGTTTCCACGTCGTCCAGCGCCAGTTGCACGGGGACCGGGAACCGCGCCTCGTAGCCGGGCGGCGGATAGAGGCGGTTGACCACTTCGATGGTGGGGTACACTTCCATGCCCACGTTCTGCTCGCCGGGAATGTCGGTCACCCGGATGCGGTACACGTGGCCGATAAGCATCCCCACCACTACGGGCGCCGGCTGCGGTTCGGTGAAACCATTGGGCGTGGCCAACGCGATCCGCGCTCCCGGCGGGGCCTGGATTTCGACCGGCTGAAAGTAGCCCGGCAGCGGCCCGCCGCGCAAGAGCTGATGACTGCCGACGGCGCCCGGCGGCAAGTCGGCCGACTGCAAGTAATGGACGTTCGGCCGCTGCGCCAGCGCCGCTGAAGCGGCCATGCACAGCACGGCGACCCACACCGCCATTCCGCGGCCGGCCCAGTCGCCAGCGAGTTGTGTGAGTCGAGCGTTCAAGGGAAGACGAAAGAAAGGAGTCAGGGGTCAGGAATCAGAGCTTGTGAATCTTTCCGTAGCGACGGCGCTCGCGCCGCCGCTACGACAAACTTTCACAACCTCTTAGAAGTCAGGGATCCGAGGTCAGGAATCAAAATCTTGACTCCTGACTCCTGATTCCTGACTCCTTGGTCTTGCTCGCTCCCCGGCGGGGAGCGGCTTGGCAAGTTGCTACGCGGCTCTAATGGACGAGCTTAAACTTGTTGCCCGGCGGTTGGTGGTAGCTTGGCGCCGGATGAATCATTTGCGTCTGGATGAACGCGCGGCTCGCCGGATGCGGATAGCTGAATCCCGGCCGTTGATTGACGTGGATCGCCATGCGGTGCGTCGGATCGGGCAGGTGGTGCCGCGTCCAGTTCCGCATCACGTGCTGTTGCAAACCCGCGGGGCCTCCCAGCGGAATGTGGGGCGGACCCGGCAAACCGATCGGCGTCCCGGTAATCGGGTAGCCATAGGTCGGCGCCGTCACGCCCACCACGTAGGGCGGAGGCATGCCAGCGGCTCCATAGGGAACCGGGCCACCGTACCCGCCATGATGCGGATAAGTGGGGTACACCGGCGCCGCGCCGTACGCGCCGCCGATCGGAGCGACCGGCGCTCCCATGTACGGACCGCTGACCGGGTTCACGGGCACTCCGCCTGGCGTGGCGCCGCCCGCGGCGGCTTGACCGGCCGCTTCGGCATTCAGCACGGCGGGCGAAACGTTCGGATCGGCCGCGGCGGTCGGAGGCGTCAAGGGTCCCTCGAGCGGAGCATCGGTGTCGGCCGGAGGCAGCGGCGCCGCGGGAACGCCCGGAGTCAAGGGAGCCGGCGCACCGGGCGGCAGGGCAGGGTACCCCGGTCCCGCCGGATAACCCGGAGGCAGCGCCGGATAACCCGGAGGCAGCGGTGCGCCCGGTACGCCCAGCATCGGACCATAGCCCGAATTGAGCGAGGGCGTCTCCAAGTCCTTGTTACCCACCCGCACGATCGCCAAGATGGCGCCGCGCCGGTCGGCTTCCACAATCGGGTCCAAGCCCGGATCAAGCCGCGTGCTGACGAGCGTCTCGACGCCCGCCACCAGTTCCTGGAACTCGGGGTCCGGCAGGTAAATCACCTTCGTCACCATGTTGCCGGCCAGCACCTGCGCGAAGTCCTCGTCGGTGAACTGGATCGGAATCGCGTTGTGCTCCAAGTAGGCGATGGTGCGCGGCGTGGCCGGGCTGATCTCCAGCGTGGGATACAACTCCACGCCCGGCCGGCCTTCGATGTTCGTCAACTTCAAGCGGAAGATGCCGCCCATCGGAAAGTTCTGGCGGCCGGGAGTGACCAACGGCGTCGAGGCGAAGCCGTTCATCCCCACGTCCCACCGGACCTGCGCTCCATCGGGCGAGGCGAACCAGATTTGTGCGGTCGGGCCGGGCATGCCGAAGGCAGGTCCGGCCAGCATGGGCGGCCCCATTGGCGGTAAGACCCCTGGCCCGGGGCCTCCGACACCCGGCCCCGGCTCCATGAGTTGCTGAGCGGGGGGCAGGTTGTGTTGTTTCAGCGGTGTTCCGCATCCGCCGCTCGCCAGGGCGGCAAGCAGCACTAACGTCAGTGAACTCCTCACAGTCATAAAATCCCCCCCCGTACTCAAGGCCTCCGCCGTGATTCGCCAGGCGGCAAAGCGGGATTGCCCTTGGTTCGTCGTCGTTGGTTGGCGTCAAGGACTCAAGCTGGCATGGACCTGGCCGGGCGCCGGCTTTACAATCGCCGCCCCGGTTCTCCCCTGCGCCGGTGCGCGCCGATCTCTGGCGCGTGGCGCAAGGCGAAAAATGTGCGTCCGTGGAATCATTCTCGGTTCGATACAACGAATTTCTTTGACAAAACCCGCACAACCACACCATGAAGCACACTTTGCCCAGCCTGATTGCGGCGTTCCTGGTCCTGGCCGCCGCAACCTCCGTATTTTCCCAAGCCGCCCCATCCACGCTTCCCGCAGGTCAGGATTTATTGGCGCAAGGGGCGCAACGCTTATATCGGCAACCGGCGCTCTCGGCCAAAATCCGGCAGCGGGTGCGAATCTTCGGCCAAGAACTGGTCGGCTCGGGCGCCTACCTGCAAATGGGCGACGTGCCGGAAAAGATGCTGCGACTTGAGCTGAAGTTGCAACTGGCGGGGCAGGTTTCCACGCTCCAGCAGGTCAGCAACGGCGCCGAGTTATGGACGCGCCGCCAGGTGCTCGACGCCAAAACCTTGAGTTACGTCGATCTCCAGCGCGTGCGCCGGGAACTGGCCGTCGCTCGGGAAAAACGCCCCTTGGACCTGACCGCCGACTGGATGGTGCTGGGCGGGTTGCCGGCGCTGCTGACCGGTTTGGAAGAGAGCTTTCGCTTTGGCGCCGCGCAGCCGGCGCAGTTCAATCAGATGGCCGTGTGGGTGATCGAAGGCGCTTGGAAGCCGGCCGAACTGGCCAAGTTTCTGCCCAACCAAAAGGCGGCGATCCTGGCCGGCCAACCCGCCGACACGCGCTCGCTCCCGCCTGAAGTTCCCGAGCGGGTGCAAGTGGTGCTAGGAATGGAAGACTTGTTTCCCTACCAGATCGAGTTCCGCCGCCACAAGCGCGACGAACCCGGCAAGGGCGATGCGGCAGGGCAGGGGAGTCTCTGGGAACCCATGCTGACGATGGAACTTTACGAGGTCCAGTTCGGCGCCCAGCTCGACCCGCTCCAATTCCAATACAAGCCCGGAACCCAAGAGGTGGCCGACCACACCGACGTCTACCTCCGCAAGTTCGGCTTGCTGGAGCCAAGAGTGGCGGAGAGGAGTGAGTAGGGAATAGTGAGGCGTGGTGGAAGATGAAAAAACGTTTCGTTGACCAATAGCGTACTGTCATTCACCACTCGCAACTAACTACGGACTTCTGAGAGCGGGTGGACGTTTGGTAGGTCCCGCCCGGCAGGCGACACCTACTCTGCGAAAGATTCCCAAGCTCTGACTACTGACTGCTCACTTCCGTACACTCGCTCAGATGAAACACTGCGTTGAGGGTAATCAACTCCATCTCGCCGTCGCGGTAGCGGACGACGTTCACGCCGCAATTGTCTTGGCGGATGCCGCGGGCTTTGGATATCGGCAGGTGGAGTAGCGTCGCCAGGAACGCGCGGTTCACCACGTTATGCGCCACCACCACAATCCTCTGGCCAAGATGCCGCGCCATTAGCTCGCGCAGGACGGGCGTGACGCGCTCTTCGACTTGCTTCATCGTTTCGCCGCCCAGGTAGCCGTGGACACCGGGGTCGTCCATGAACAGGCGATACGCTTCGGCGTCGGTGACGGCGATTTCCGTCCAACTGCGGCCTTCCCAATGGCCTACGTCGACTTCGGTAATCGCCTCAAGTTGGGTGACTTCAATCTCGTGCGGCGCGGCGATGATTTGCGCGGTCTCGATCGACCGCAACAAGTTGCTGCTATACGCCGCCGTCAGCGGGCGATCGCGGAAGAACTCGGCGGCTTTCCGCGCCTGCTGCATCCCATCGACCGACAGCCCCAGGTTCACGCCTCGTCCTTGCAGCACGGGCGGCCGGGCCAGGTTGTTCTTCGTCGCGCCATGCCGCACCAGGTACAGCAGGCAAACATCGTCAGGGCAGGGGAGAGGAGGCATGATGAGATAGCGGATTGCGGATTTCGGATTGCGAACTGCGGATTAGGAACAACAGCCATCGACCAACGAGGCCGCCAACAACTCCTTAGGCCCCTAGCCGGAGGCTAACAGCCTCCGGAAGCATATCGGACCGCGGATCACTGCAAAGCCCGCTCCCTTTGGCGAACAGACGCCGAATCATCGCTGCGTCTTGACGTCACGTTGTCGCGCCAACTTGGCGCCCACGCGGAGGGCTTCAATCAACCCGCTCCACTCGGCGCGGCCTTGCCAGGCCAGGTCGAACGCGGTCCCGTGGGCGACGCTGGTGCGCACGATGGGCAGCCCAAGCGTGATGTTCACCGCCCGGTGCATCTCCAGCAGCTTCAGCGCGATGTGTCCCTGGTCGTGATACATGGCCACCACCGCGTCGAACTCGCCCTGGGCGGCCCGGGCCAAGAGCGTGTCGGCCGGGAATGGTCCCTCGGCCAAATAGCCGGCCGCCCGCGCTTGCTCCACCACCGGCGCAATGAGGCGTTGCTCTTCGTCGCCGAACAAGCCTTGTTCGCCAGCATGCGGATTCAAGGCGCACACGCCAATCTTCGGAGGCGAAGCGTTAGGATCGTCCGACAGCATGGCCCGCATCACGCCGTCGGTCAGGCGAATGCGCGAGAGGATGTTCTCCGGCGTCAGTTGTGCGAACACGTCCCGCAGCGCCAGGTGCAGCGTCACGTGCGCCACGCCCAACCCAGCGCGGCCGTGAATGCGCTCGCCCGGCGCCAGGTAGAGCATCATCGCCACCTCGGGCACGCCGCACAGCTCGGCCAGAAGCTCGGTGTGCCCTGGGTAATGGCGGCCTGCTTCCCATAGCGCGGCCTTATGTAAAGGAGCCGTCACGATCCCATCGATCCGGCCTGACAGGGCCAGCCGCGCCGCCGCCACCAGCGCGTCATACGCCGCCTGCCCGCCACGGGCATCGACCTGCGCCGGGGGTGTTTGAACGGCGTCGTCCGAGACGCACGTCAGGCAGGGGATGCGACCCGGCGCGGGATCGGCCGATTCGGGAGCGTCGATCTCCACCACATCGGCGTCGCCGCCGCGCAAGGCGACCGCCCGCCGCAGGATCGCGGGATGCCCCAGCACGCACACCCGCGCCAGTTCGTGCATTTCCGGCGATTGCCACGCCGCGGCGATAATCTCTGGCCCCACGCCGGCCGGGTCGCCCAGCGTGATCGCCAACAACGGTTTCTCTTGCTTCATCCCGGAATTGTAGGCGCACGGCCGAAAACCAGACAGGCCCGATAGCGGGGCAGGGGGGAGGAGCGTAAAATGTGCGGTTGTTTAACGCGTTCGCTTCGCGAGTGCCCCTTGTTTCGCGAGTGCGTTGTCCGGAAGGCCGCTCTCAGAGAGGCCGTGAATGTTTCGGCAAGTAGGTCCCGTCTGACGGACGAGACCTTCCACCAATACCGCGTTGTGGCGGTTCGGTGGGAAGAAGGTCCCGCTCGGCAAGCGGAACCTACCCAACATTCACATCCTCCAAGCGAGTGAACCCTGCGAACTGCTTCCCACCTGTGGCGACAAGCGATCCTTCCTTTCGCCCTTACGCTTGGTCTCTGCCGTGGCCCGCATCTTTTCCAGTCTTGCTTTGTTGGCATTCTCGTTGCTGGCGCTGAACCTGGCGTTAGGGTTCTCGACCGGCGATTACAACGCCGCCGCCAACCAGTACAAAGAGGCGCAGCGCCGCGCCATGACGGCACCGCCCGAAACGCGGGAAGCCGCCCGCCGGGAACTGGGCGCCTTGGCGATTGATCTGCTTCCCAGCGTGCGCCGCGCTCACTTGCACATGTGGGTCGGCGTTGCGGCGGCGCTGGTCAATTTGCTGGTGAACAGCATTACGGTGACGTACTTCATCGGCACCACGCGCTGGTGTCGCGAGGTGGCCGAGACTTATCATCTGGACTTGGACTACGTCCGCCGCAGCAACGCCCTCAAGCGACGCACCTTTCCTTGTGCCCTGGGCGCGATCCTGGTGATCCTGGGCATTGTGGCGCTCGGCGCCGCTTCGGACCCGAGCGCGGGCGTGCCCGACTCGTCGGCGTGGGTGACGCCGCACTACATGGCGGCGCTGGTGGGGGTGGGCCTGATCGGTTGGTCGTTCCTGGTGCAAGCCCGCAACCTGGCGGCCAACTACCGGATCATCCAAGAGATCGTCGCCGAAGTGCAAGTCATTCGCCAGAAGCACGGCCTGGCCGTCGAGTAGCGCTCTACGCCCGGGGTCGCGTTGGTTTTTCGGCCACAAGTCTTGCCACGTGGTTACATTCTTGGCCAAAAAACCTACCCGCCCCTGTTGGGCTGCGTCCACCTTCCAGGCTGACGCGGCGCCGAACTTCCTTGCGTACCCGTCACGGCGTCTGAAGGACTCTACCCCGCCATGCGAGCTTGCATCCAGCGTGTCACCCGAGCCAGCGTCACTGTAGAAGGTCAAGTGGTAGGCCGGATCGGTCACGGCCTGGTGGTGCTTCTCGGCGTGGCGCAAGGCGACACCGAGAACGACGCCCGTTACCTGGCAGAGAAGATTATCGGGCTGCGCATCTTTGAAGACGAGCAGGGGAAGATGAACCGGTCGCTCGTGGAGCAGGGCGGGGGACTGCTCGTGGTGAGCCAGTTCACGCTCTTGGGCGATGTGCGCAAAGGCCGCCGGCCTAGCTTCACCGACGCCGCACCGCCCGACGAAGCCAACCGCCTCTATGAGGTCTTTGTGGCCGCCGCCAAGTCGCTCGGCGCGCCGGTCGCCACCGGGCGCTTCCAGGCCCACATGGAAGTGGAGCTGGTCAACGACGGGCCAGTCACGATCCTGTTGGACAGCCGCAAGCTGTTTTAGCGCGAGCTTCAGGGTCTTGAATGTAGGTTACTTGCTCTGCGAGTGACCCACCGCTTATGAAACAAGCGGATTCTTGGGCTTCCTGTCGGAAGCCGTTGGCCACTCTCGGAGCGAGTGACCTGCATGAAAACCCTCACACCATCGTAAAGAATGCGCTAGCGATTCTCGCTCGCCCTGCCCTTGCCTCTCCTGCCGTGTCGTCGTGCGGGGCCGCTATCGGGTCTCGCCCGGGGTTAATGGCGAAAGTGGGTCCAGCGTTGCAGCGTTCGCTTGTCGAACCGGCTGTGCGTCTTCGTGCTGAGGATGGCCCCGCAGGTGGTCCCACCACTCATAGGCGGTGTTGGGCACGCCGTGGTCATGCGGCTCCACGCTCAACCGCTCCATCAAAATCGGGTCGCCCATGGTGACGGCGATCATCAGGATGAGCTTGGCGTAAGTCGAGACGTTGCCCCACAGGCTCTTGCCCCAAAACTTCATGGCCGTGCCAAACGAGCTTTTCAAGTGGACCCGCCCCCGGCGAAGTTCGATGCTCCAAAGCTCATCGACCACCAGGTGCGACATGAACCCCAGGAACACCGCCAGCGCCTTGAACACCCGCATGCGGTAGTCGTCGCACGAGCAAATGAACATCGCCAAAAGGCCGCAGGTGATCGCCGCCGGGATGCTGTGCCACATGCCGCGATGCACCGTGTACAGCTTGAAGATTTCGCCCACGCCAAAGCGAATCACAATGTAGATCAGCGCTCCGGCCAGCACGATCGACTCGGGGCCGAGGTTCATGTGCTGAAAGCGGTCGATCATCATCATGGGCACGATCGCCGCCGCCAGCGCCATGATCTCGCGCACCGGCACGCCCGATTTGCTATCCAGGTCGGGCAGCATGCCCGACACGCCGCACAAGCCGCCCGCCAGCAGGCACGTTTCCAGCGGGTAGTCCAGGCCAATGCCGACGGCGCCGTAGCCAACGCCCAGCACCGTGCTGACGGTCACGTGAGTTTTGAAGCCAGCCATAAGCGAGCGGAGAGTTAAGGGCGGAGAGCCAAGAGCCAGAAACGCTCGGGCGAGAGACTGTACCCGAACCGCCGCCGCCGCTCCAAGAGCACTATTTGGAGTGCGGCGATTCATCGCCGCTTTCGTCTTTTCCTTTCTCGTGACGCTCCGCGTTGCACGAGGCGCCAATCCGTGGGACACCGACGCCACAGGGAGTCGCAGCGCGGAGCTTTGCCGCCCGGCGGCGAGACGCCGCCGCTACTTACGTGTGGCAACGTTCCGCGTCCAGTTGCTCTTCGCCGCCGGGGCGGACTTCGCTATACTTCGCCACTCTATTTCCCGCAGAAGGAGAAGTCGCCATGCAGGTCTATGACGTGGTCATGTTAATCGTCCTGGTCGCCGCGACGGCGTTTGGCGCCTGGAAGGGGCTGGCGTGGCAGATCGCTTCAATCGCGTCGATCTTGGCCAGCTACCTGGTCGCGCACCAGTTTCGCGACGCCGTGGCGCAGCGCATCGAGGCCGATCCGCCGTGGAACGTCGGCGTGGCGATGCTCATCTTGTTCCTGGGCACGTCGCTGGTGGTGTGGATCGGTTTCCGGCTGGTGTCGAACGCCATCGACCGGCTCAAGCTGAAAGAGTTCGACCGGCAGATTGGCGCGCTGGTGGGCCTGGCCAAAGGCGCGCTGCTGTGCGTGGTGATTACGATCTTCGCCGTTTCGCTCCTGGGGCCGGTCAACCGCGATAAGGTAGTGAACTCGCACTCGGGCTACTACATTGCCGTGCTGCTCGATCGGGCGCACGCCGTGATGCCCAAGGAAGTTCACGACACGCTCTCGCCCTACCTCCACAAGCTCGATGACCGGCTCGGGCCGATGGACCGCGTCTACGGACACCTTCACCACGACCACGGCGCCCAGTTCGAGTTGCCGCGCGACGTGCAACTTCCGATCAACGGCGAAGAACTGCACGAAGCCGCCCAAGACGCCTTCGACCGTTTCCGCTCGGCCACCGAGCAGGGCAGCCTCCCACAACTGCCACGCTAAACGAACCGCCGAATAACGCCGGGCAGCCGCGGCGCCGGTCCGCAGGGCAAAATCGCCGTCCCCGCAGAAATCCTAGGAAAAACCCACCCCCAACCGAACATAACAGTGATTATCGGACGTTGGAACACGCCTTCCAGGGGCTAGTTGAACATCGCTGTTGAGGCCAACGCCGCGTGGCTGGGCGGATCGTTGGGGGAAGATTTCTGAGACGCGGCAGGTGAAGCCGGAAACGACGTCGTCGCCGGAGAGCGTGTCGTCTTCCGAAAGGATCTCGACCTTCGTGGCCGACGCGCGGTAGACCTCGACCACGCGCGTGATGGGGCGGACGTTCCAGACCAGTTGCGAGCCGGCGGCGAGCCAGGCGCGGGCTTTGTTGTCCACTTCGGCGGCGGTGTCGCCCGGCGAGACCACCTCCACGGCTAGAGCGCATTTCACGGAGGTGTGAAGTGGTAGCCGCAGTGGAGGAGGTAGCGAAGGCATTCGTCGGGCGGAAAGGCGTCGAGGAGTTTTCCCAGCA